>Ga0153923_100417_pt1 | contig 14270 bp, 13 predicted proteins | sample TSNJ007MetaG_FD_104682 | JGI IMG/M metagenome (GOLD analysis project Ga0153923, IMG submission 104682) | Attine ant fungus gardens microbial communities from New Jersey, USA - TSNJ007 MetaG | ecosystem: Host-associated > Fungi > Mycelium > Unclassified | place: USA: New Jersey, Brendon T. Byrne... | reverse complement strand
TTTCGTGCGTTGGCATCTCAATGCCGTTGACGTCGTTCCGGCTGGAGGCTGTAAGGCTAAAGGTATCCGACATATTACGGACAAGTTGGGTATTGCTTCAGAATGTCAATATGCTTTCGGGGATGCATTAAATGACGTAGAGATGTTATCTTCAATTCCTAATAGTGTAGCTATGGGGAATGGGATGCCTGAGGCGAAGAAAGCTGCGAAATATGTGACGAAGTCCGTCGAGGAAGATGGTATACTGCACGGATTACGAATGCTCGGATTACTAAATTAGGTTAACCAAAAAGGCTACCCTATCCGTCACTTTGGAGGATATGTAGCCTTTTTGGTTTGCGTAAAACCTTCATAATAGTTGTTGTAATTCACTTCTATATTGTTTGATCTTCAGAGCAGTCGGAATTGAGATATGATAACGTTTGTTTCGCATATTCTGTTTCAGTGTCCTTAAGACGGGATAAGGAACCAACAGTAACGTATGCAATACATGTAGGTCTCCTTTACTTAAAGGACGTTTACTGTTGTAATACTCTATACTTCGCAACATGTCATGACCATGCCAAGCCATATTTCGATGCAAAATATGCGATAAATCCTCCATGCGTACATGTAATGACGTATTATCAAAATCAATCATATGCATAGAACCCACTCGATCCAGCATAAGATTCGGATAATTATAATCCCCATGCGTAAATGCCAAGTGAGACTCTTCATCAGCGATGGCTTTTACCACTGTTGCGTTGTCTATATCATTTAATGCCTCATTACACAGTGTCGTCATTAACTTCAGCTTCGGGTTGTCCGCAAGGAAATTACGATCTAATGTTATTTGTTCTTTCAACTGGTTGTATCTTATTCTTTCTACCGGAATAGAAGGAGCATTAAACCCCTCCGCTACGGAATGAAATTTAGCAAGCAGTCGAATCCCTTTTTTGAAATGATCGCTCCTGTGGAATCGTGGATGTTCGCCCTTAACCCAGTTCGTCAACATGTAGTGAGTACCCTCTCTAGTAATCCAATAAGCGTGGCTTGATGTGTAGAGTACCTTTGGCGCAAACCTGAAATCGTTTTGAGACAAATGAGCGAATACTTGTGTAATGAAATGCATCTCCGCTTCTGTTACATTGTAACTTTTTAAACATAGGACCCCATGATTTCTTGTAGATATTTGATATACATCGCGTACCTTAACCTTGTTTATAATATGAATCCCATATTGTTGTTCAAGATCAGAAGTTAGACTCATTACATATCACCTCAATATAAAATAGATAGGGTTACTACCACTGATGTCTATTCCGCTTGCGCCCATTCATCCAGATGACGTATGGCATTCAAACGATCGTGCCAAGTTTCTCCCAGTAGTGTTAGTCCCTTGTGGCTTCTCCCTGAACCAATCCTTCGGGCAACGTGCCAAGCTTCCCGGGGAAGTCGAAAAAGAGCGCTGATCAGTAAACGTTCAGATGACTTCAAGGGGCTAATCGATTCGTATCCATGTAAAAAGGCATCCATAAGAACCGGCTTATAATACGTCGTGTTCGAAAGAGTCTTCGCCACTTCATAGTACTTCGACCCCGTCCTTAGACAATCCCAGTCGATGAGGAACAGCCCTCTTGAGTGAATCAGAATATTCGGGATGGTAACGTCCCCATGAGTCAGTGCAGGGTGCTGTCGTTCCTTCATAAGAATACGTTTCACACTTGGATCATCGATGATTCTCCAAGCATCATTGGTCAAATGGACACAACTTTCACCATATATATCGAACCATTTCGTAGGCGTTGTCTTCTTTCTTTGGACATTCTGCAATTGTACGCGAAACAAATGTCCCTCACGTTTAAATGCCTTTATTCTCTGTAGCGTGTAGGAAGCAGTTGGGGCCTGTTGCACTTTACGAAGTTTATGGAGATGGGCAAGCGCTTTACCTAACGATTCATAGTCGTGAACATCATCGATCTTTCGACCCTTAATCCATTCGGTCATATAATAGACCTTTCCACGAAAGTTCACTGAATAGCTTCCTGTTCTTGTCTTTAGCCATCGTGGAGTGTATGGATATTTCGATACCGTTAACTTACGGACATAGGAGAAGAACTGCGCTTGAGGTAATGTAGTACCTTGACATTTAGTATTTAGCGCTTTAACCAGAGATTTACCTTTGTTGGTTTTTGCACAATACACCGCGTTTTTTTTGTATAGAGAATCATGAGTTGTGAGATGGATCAGATGTAATCCATATCGCCTCGTAATGGACTTTAATTTAGCCTTCTGGTACCGACTCGGCATGCCATACTCCCCCCATATCGATTCAATAATGAAACTTATTGACAGTTTATTCTTGCAACACGTGTGAAGTGTCTATTTAAGCAGCCAAATGTTGATTGTTGCATTATTTGTTAGTTTGGTGGTTTTCTTGAAGTATATAGAGGTTTTTTATCGATACATGTCGAATCTGTTTCGTTCAACTTTTAAACAGACAGGAGAGTTCCCATGTTTCGTCTTACTACTAACCTAGCTACACATTGTACCCGCATTTCCTCCACTATTCTCGTATTGTTCCTCATCGTTACCACATTGTTAGCAACACCCACCACCGCTTCGGCAGCCGAATACCGTAGCAACATCGTAAATTCCAAGCAAACCTATACATACGACATCATGAAATAGCTGGCGTAATTATATAAGCTATGTGGCTTCAATGTTTCATACAAAGAAAGGTGACGTCACATTCAAATTTCCGAATGTAACGTCACCTTTATAATTAATATAGACTTTCACTAGCCTCTACGCTCTCGTAATAAGTATGACCCAGTACTTAAGATAAGAGCCATTCTCTTCATCACTTCATATTAGCGACCTCGGCTTCAATCACTGCTACTAATTCTTCGTATGAAGAATTAGGCAATAGCTTCCCATTCACCATAAACTTAGGGGTACCATTCACACCTAAAGAAGCTGCAATTTTATAATCCTCTTTTACAGCCAAAGCATCGGTGTGATTGATCAGATCTTTCTTGAATTGATCGTATTCGATACCGGTAATGTTATCTTTTACGAATTGAAGAAGGAATTTCTCATTTGCCCAAATTTGTGTTTCATCACCTTGGTTCTTATAGAGTAAGCTTTTATATTGCCAGAAAGCGTCGTTATTCTGTTTAGCAATACTTTCTCCAGCCGCCGCAGCAAGAATAGAATCTCGATCAATAAAGGCGAAGTTCATGAAATAGAGATCTATCTTATTCGTATCCACAAATTCTGCTGTTAATTTCTCCAAATAAGCTTCGTCCCAATTCTTACAAGCAGGACATTTGAAATCAGCAAATTCCACTACCTGTATTCCCGTCGTTCCACTCCCTAAATGCGGTTGCTTAAGATAATCAATTCCTTCTAGGTTCATCTCTCCACGGATTTCTGTATAGTTCGGCAAACCTTCCAATGCGGAAGAACTCTGGGACTTGTTAAGCACAGCAATCAGGACCAACAAAGCAATAAATATTGCAGCAAAAATAATGATTAAATATTTAGAACCTTTTTTCTTCATCATTATCCCCTTACTAAATATGTAGTATTATTCAAAGAAGTATAGCAGTATACTATTCTTTCAATCTGTAAAGATCGTCACATTGGTACGGTAATGTCGAAGGACAAGAACTTGGTCACTTACCCGATTAAACTCTGATTTCCAGAAAAAAAGGAGTCCTAATTAAAGGCTCCTTTTTCAGTTGTGACCTCACCTCCTCCCAATAAAAAACGCTACCGAATGGGCAGCGTCTGATTAACGTCAGGTCTTATTAAAACTTCAACGTACAAATCACCTTGATCACTATATAGGTCATTTTCTAGACCTCTTGGGTTGCCAATGATGCGTTTAATAAAAAGAGCAGGATACCGAAGCACCTGCTCATCAATGTGTACTATTTAACTATCGTTACCCGTTAGTTGAACGAAGTCGATTTTGACGCAACTCAACTTGACAGCTAAGAAAGTGAAATTTGCATCTGTTACTTCCAAATAAGATCTCTTATTTGGTCTGCATCTTTCACTTCAATACTGTATCCTTGCTCAGTGTCTGATAACGCAACAAGTAATCCAGAATACCCTTTCTTTTAGTTAATGACGGATGATATCCTTGCACCGATTGATCTTTGTAATAAATATTCATTTCAAACTCTGCCCATAATCCAACGAGCCCTCCATTGGTATTGAGTCTCTTAATCAAGTGCTTTTTTTATTAAATACTAAATGTGTTGATATTGCACCGTCATGAGCATTTTGCATAAGCTCCTCAAGTCTAGTACGTACTCTTTTTTTTACTCCATGTCTGCACTGAATTACCAAATTACCATCTCGGATTCAGGAGCCTTATAAAAAACTAAAAATATCTTAAGCATCAAATTTAATCTTTTTGAGCAATACGATAGTCTATACTACTATCACCACCATTAGGCGTTGGTACAGCTTTAAATTTATATTCGCTACTTAAGGAACCAACTGGAGCACTAATGTGGCCACTCTTACCTGGTGCGAGAGTTCTTTTATGATCTCCATTAATTGTGATTCTTACGCTTACATTCCCAGTATTTTTAATCCAGAAGTTTACGTTTTTCCCATTAGCACTTGATAATTTGAATGTAGTCGAAAATCCTGCTGTTCCTGAATGACTGCCACTTTTAGCTGCATAATCTTTCGACGAACTTTCAGTCGACTCCGCAAAAGCAGGTATAATACTAGTTCCAGCAATTAGACAAACTACCAGAGCAGATGTTACTACTCCTTTGAAAACGGACTTAAGATTCACGATCAAGCACTCCTTATTAAATTTATTTGTAACTATTCCGCCCGTTAGCCATACATGCAGCGCAAGCACCGCACCACAGATTATAGAAGTAATCCCGTTCTTCCATGGGAGTTTAATGAGAACTCAGCATCTGTACAATATCATAAATCCTATCGATAAGATCTGGGAATTGTATAGCAATGTAAGGTGTACTCAGAGCAACAGGCACAGAAAAAAGGAACAGTTATTTACGAGCGTAAAAAATTTGAATTTCATTGTAATTTATCTATTCCTTTTCGTAAACATAACCTCTAAGAATGACCTGTTTTGTATCAGAAGTTACATCATCGTCATCATCTAAATTCGCTATTTCATTGCTCGGATACCTACTCGGCACTTCAATATAATTAAAATCTCCATGCTTTGTATGAACATTTTCAGCAGGTTGAGTTAGATAATAATTTAACAACTCTTTTCCTCTCTCACTATCGGGAGTGATCAATTCTGTCGATTCTGCTTTTTTACTAATTGGCTCAGATTCTTCAGCAAACGCAACGACAGTTTCACCAGTTGGGACTTCCTGAGGAGCATTATAACTGAATTGTGGAACGAACTTCATTACAATGAATATTAAAGAAATAAAAAACCCAAGTAACAATAGTGTTTTGAATTTTCCTGTCAATTCATTCACCTCCAATTAATAAGACGCTTTTCAATCCAGAAAGTTCCAAATACTTGCTTAGTCATTCATTACGCTATCCTGCCCGTTAGCTCAACAGGCTTCCGTCCTGCCATTACCCTACACAGATTACATTGATGAGAAGTTATAGGTTTGCAAATCACTCTTGTTGGTCCATTTCGCGCTGTGGCTTGTTCTTGTCCAATAAATCAGCTAATTATATATGTTCTTGTCTATATTTACGGCAATAGATACTTGTTCTTGTCCTTTTACAGCGATAGGGGTGCATAAGCCCCCCTGTATAGCGCAAGTTTCCGCTCTCGTTTTGAGAGGGGTAAGGGCTTTACTGCGTGACACACCCATAGTAAAAATTGGGTACGGTAGGTCTATGAATGACCGTCGCGCCCCGTTCTTTATATTATTATACTGTTTTCTTTTTCTGACTAATTGCATGTATATATTTAATATTAAGCTTCCATAAGACTTTCCCAAGCCAAAACATTAACACACCAATCACGATAGAAATTGGCAAGAACTGCATTGGGCTTGGTGTAAATGCTCCCATTTCGATTGTTACTCCGGCAATATCATATCCCATAAGATACCCGACAAATTTAACAATTCCTCCTATCGGCGTAATAACTCCACCAATCATTAAAGCAATGGAAAGAGTACTGATGAACGGCAAAAGTAACATACCGTTGATGCCTGCAAAGCTGCTACAAAATGCAAATATTGCGCCGAATTTACGCCAACTAAATTTACTGTTCTTTGAAATGGCTTCACCTAAGTATGCTTTCGCTAATTCTTTTGGGTTTCCTAACCGTTCGATGATTTGCTCAGAAAATACACTATTATTTTGCAATTCAAGCATTACACTTTTGATTTCTTTTTCAATGTCAATACGCTCGGAATCGGACATAGATTTCAAATACTTTTCAATTTTTATAAGATAGTCATTCATAACTTTATCCATAATTTAACTCTCCTTTAATTTCTGATATAGCTGTTAATAAATCATCCCATTCTAAAGACATCGCGTTTAAGTATTCCTTTTTCTGTAAGGGTATAATACTTTCTCGGTGGCAAGCCCTCTGTACTTTCTTGCCAAGATGAAGAAATATATTCTTCTTTCAATAATCTTCTAAACAGTAGATAAATTGTATTTTCTTTTGCAGCAACAATAGGATACTGCTCTAACTTACTTATGATTTCATACCCATAATATGGTCGTTGCTTTATTAGCAATAGAATACAAAAATCGAGTGTTCCTCGCTTAATTTGTGATTTCCAATCTTCTACATTCATGTATTGTACCTCCTGTATATATATCGTACAATTCAGTACCTACAACCGCCGAACGCAAACAGAAACAGCGGGCAATGTTACGCAATAGGGGTGCACCCCCCCCTTGTATTGCGCGGGTTTTCCGGGCGCGTTTTGAGGGGGGGGCAAAGTTTAAAAAGCTGCAGTTATAACCCCAAAAAGTCCCAAATTTATTTTTAGAAGTTACTTGGGGCTTTTGAACCAGAAAGGTATATTTTTAACTATAAAAACTATGACAAAATTTTTCCGTTTTTCCTTTTTGCCTACTTGCTAAATTCAGCAAGTAAAATATTTTTAAAAGGATTAGGACTGTTATCTCTACCCAAACTGTTCAAACTGACGACCAACGTATGCTTGCCTCCAAGTGTACCTCCAGCAATCGTAGAAAACCCTAGAATGCCACCTGTGTGTCCCCATATCGAGACACCGTTTGGAAGCTTAGTTTCAAAGATTCCAAGACCCCATCCATCCATTCCTGCTCTTCCTGTAGGAACTGTAGTAAGCATTTGTTTTAGTTGCTGTTCCTTCAGTAATTTTCCACCGAGCAAGGAAGAGAAGAATTTATTTAAGTCGTCAGCAGTAGAAATCATATCTCCAGCCGAGCTACCTGCACTTGGGTTATAATAAGTAACGTCTTTTATCTCACTTGCTTCGTCTGGTTGGGAATATCCCCGAGCATGCTTCGTGCCTGGAATAACGCTTGAATTGCCAGGTAGGAATGTATCCGACAATTCAAGCGGTTCAATAATCCGATTTTCAATCTCTTCCGCGTAGCTGTTTCCGGTTACTTTTTCAATAAGAATACCCAGTAATACGTATCCTGTGTTTGAATAAGACCAGCCCTTTCCTGGAACAAAGTCTGGGGGCAGAGAAATCCCCAACTTCACTATTTCTTCAGCCGTATACGATTTTTTTGTATCCATAAAATCAGCGTCTTTGGATCTTGAGTATTCAGCAATACCACTTGTATGGTTCAATATCTGCCGGATGGTAATCTGTTTACCATTATATCCGTTTCCTTGAATGACACCAGGCAACCATTTTTCGATGGAGTCGTCTAGATTCAAGCGGTTCTCTCCAGCTAATTGAAGTACAACCGTAGCGGTGAATGTCTTCGTCACGCTGCCAATGCGAAAGCGAAAATCTGTTTCCATTGGTTTCTTGGTGCTCAGATTCGCTACCCCAGTGGCATAACCCCACTTTTTTCCACCCTCAGAAGTTTTAGCAAGTATCCCCGGGAATCCAAGTTGCAATGTATCCCGCATAGCTTGCTTGACGGAATTATGATCTCGTTGAGTGCTTGTTTGTAAAGAACTAGATACATTTTGAGTGGGTTCTGCTTTTACAATTGGGGTTGGCGATGTGTATAGCAGGGAACTTCCAGTTATTAATACGGCCAGACTTGCAAATGTAATTTGACTACGTATTTTCATAAGGCATTCCTCTTCTCTATTCATATTGTAAGTTTGTAATCATCTTCATAATTGTTGTTTTACCAACGCCATTCTGTCCTAACAAGCGGTAAATCCCTCTTTTTTCGCATATCAGCTAAATTTGAGTAGTCTATTTATTCTTCAAATTAATTTTAAATATATCGCTCTCATTGCCACCAAAAACGATCATCCCACCTTCAGGTAGTACTACCGAATGATTGCTCGTTGCCTTTGAAAAGTTCACAACAATTCCTTTCGCGTCATAAACGGCAAATCCCCCACTTACCGGAGTCTCAACGTTCATGACTCGATTGGCTGAGTTTTCATCAATTTTATACCATTTAGCCTGACCACCCATTGGTATGGTGCCAAATGAATTATTCCCTGCATAAATGGGTTGAATCGCATCTTCACTTATATAGGATTCTCCATCGATCATTAATTGCTCTTTATGGTCCATGTTATAGAAATTCAAATCAAAAGCATCTCTTCCGCTAAAAATAGGAATATCAAATACATTTACTGCTTTATTCTTATCAACAATTTGAGTGCCGGATGCGTATCCATGGTTGACATCAACGGATAAATTTAAGGCCAAAGACGCCTTAATCATATACTTGAATGAAGTTATCTTTTCATCCAAAGCGTAGTAATTTTTTCCATTTCTTTGTTCCCATACCGTTTGAGTTGACTGATTTAGAGGATTGGAATCTAACTTTTGATACTCATACGTTACCATAACCGTTTGACCTAACCCCGGAAAATTCAAATAATTGCTAAGTTTTAAATAGGTTTTTCCATTCTTCGGTTGGTCAAAGCTTATGGTTACATTCCCATCGTTGTTTTTGAATTGTCCTTTGCCTATATATACATATTTTTGAGGCGGTATCAATCCGCTTAGAGCGGGTAAATCAATCTCTCCGTTCTTGAACTCCAGATTTACCGTTTTACCTACGTTACCGTATATTCCAGAGTAAGCAAGCAAATCCGACGGCATATCCACTTTCAATGGAGGTTCAAATGTTTTTTCAGGCAGGAGCTCTTTAATGATGCCTTTGACTCTTATATATTCCAATAAAACATTGGATGCAAAAATACCATTGTAGATAGATTTCCCTCCAGATGAAAGTATAGCTATAGAAATATCATGTTCGGGTAGGGTAGTCAAAACAGCGTGATACAGTTGCGTATCTCCACCTTTGGATAAAGCGGTTATTCCGTAATCACTAAACGGTTCTAAACGAACGGCATCCCAACCAAGACCATAATTAATGCTGTTTGTCTCTTCAGAAACCCACACTCCCTTTCTATACTCATGACTTTGCATAGCCTTTGCTGACTTCTCAGATAAAATATCCGTTCGATTTCCGATTAATACTTCAGCGAACTTACTTAATTCTTCGGCCGTGGAGTAGAGGCCTCCTGACCCAATGAGATTGACATTCTCAACGGGTAAAGCCTGATCTATCGCAGGAAAATAAGTTTTTGCGAGCTTGTCTCTATCAAATGAATCACGTGGTGTTTTAGTAGAGCTTAAATGAAGAGGCTTGCTAATAAAGGTTTCAATGAATTCGCTGTAACTTAACCCGCTTACTCGTTCGATCAAGATTTCAAGCAGTTGAAAACCATCGTTACAATATACCGAGGATTCGCCTGGGTTTGACTTTAACCTTTCTGATTGTAGCTTGACCAATAATTCATCATGATTTTTCGTATCATTGTCATCGAACAAAAAGCTATTCTCGTAGTGACTACCATAAAGTCCTGAAGAATGATTCATCAACATGCGCGGTGTAATCTTTGTGTATCGTTCATCTGCCATTTTAAAGTCCTTGATATACGTGGTTAGTGGTTTATCAATATCAATTTTATTAGAATCAGCTAGCATCATCGCTGCAGCAGTTACATACACTTTACTTACCGAGCCTATTGCAAACATCGTGTCTTTGGTTATCGGATTCTTGGTCGCTTTATCGTATACACCAGCGCTACCCGATAAAACAATGGATCCATGGTCCATAATTGCATACTGCAATCCACTTACACCATAATCGGACACGATCTTCGAAGCCAGCCCCTGTGCCTTTTCTTTTATAGTATCAGGATTCGTTTGAGCAAAAGCAGAGGTTATCGGTATTGCAATAAGCATAGTGGTCATTAATATAGAAACCATCTTCTTCATTATTTGTTCCTCCTCGTATTCTATCTAGACTTTACTTGCTGAATTCAGCATACAAGGAAGAGGGCTGTTATATTAAAAAATCACCCTGAAACGAAAAAAACAATCCCTAAACAACATGTTGTTTAGGGATTAATCAGAAGCCCGATCATTTGGTGATCGGGCTCTTCTCGATAAGAATCTTATCTGCTATAAGTCTATTTATTCTTCATATTAATTTTAAATGCATCCCCCTTATGACCCCCAAAAACGATCATCCCACCTTCAGGTAGTACTACCGAATGATTGCTCGTTGCCTTTGAAAAGTTCACAACCATTCCATTCACGTCATAAACGGCAAATCCCCCACTTTCAGGAGTCTCAACGTTCATGACTCGATTGGCTGATTTTTCATTAATCTTATACCATTTAGCCTGACCATTGGAGGGTATGTTGCTAATCGAGGAGTTCCCTTCATAAATGGGTTGAATAGCATCTTCACTGATATAGGATTGTCCATCGATCATTAAATGCTCTGTATGGTCCACGTTATAGAAATTCAAATCAAAAGTATCTCTTCCGTTCAAAATAGGAATATCAAATACATTTACTGCTTTATTCTTATCAACAATTTTAGTGCCGGATGCGTATCCATGGTTGATATCAACGGATATATTTTTGGTCAAAAGCGGTTTGAGCAGATACATCATTGAAGTTATCTTTTCATCCAAAGCATAGTAGCTTTTTCCATTTCTATGTTCCCATACCGTTTTAGTTGACTGATCTAGAGGATTGGAATCTAACTTTTGATATTCATAGGTTACCGTAACCGTTTGACCTAATCCTGGAGTATTTATATAAGTGTTAAGTTTTAAATAGGTTTTTCCATTCTTCGGTTGGTCAAAGCTTATGGTTACATTCCCATCGTTGTTTTTGAATTGTCCATTGCCCGTATATACATATATTTGAGGCGGTAGCAATCCATTTCCTAGCTCGGGTAAATCAATCTCTCCGTTCTTTATCTCCAGATTTACCGTTTTACCTACGGTACCGTATAATCCAGAGTAAGCAAGAAAATCGGATGGCATGTCCACTTTCAATGGAGGTTCAAATGTTTTGTCAGGTAGGATCTCTTTAATGATGCCTTTGGCTTTTGTATATTCTAATAAAATATTAGATGCAAATATACTAGTGTAGGTACCACTACCTCCCGATGAAAGCACAGCTATAGAAATATCATGTTCGGGTAGGGTAGTCAAAGCAGCGTGATACATATACGTATCTCCACCTTTAAATAATGCGGTTATTCCGTAATCACTAAACGGTGCTAAACGGACGGCATCCCAACCAAGACCATAATTAATGGTGTTTGTCTCTTCAGAAACCCATACTCCCTTTCTATACTCATGACTTTGCATGGCCTTTACTGACTTCTCAGATAAAATATTCGTTCGATTCCCGATTAATACTTCAGAGAACTTAACGACTTCTTCGGCCGTGGAGTAGATGCCGCCTGTCCCAATGAGATTGGCATTCTCAACGGGTAAAGCCTGATCCATCCCAGGGAAATAAGTTTTTGTGAGCCTGTCTCTATCAAATGAATCACGTGGTGTTTTAGTAGAGCTTAAGTGAAGAGGCTTGCTAATAAAGGTTTCAAGGAATTTACTGTAACTTAACTCGCTTACTCGTTCAATCAAGATTTCAAGCAGCTGAAAACCATTATTACAATATACCGAAGATTCGCCTGGGTTTGACTTTAAGCCTTCTGATTGTAATTTTACCAATAATTCATCATGATTTTTCGTATCATTATCATCAAACAAGAAACTATTCCCATAGTGACTACCGTAAATTCCTGAAGAATGATTCATTAACATGCGCGGCGTAATCTTTTTGTATCGTTCATCTGCCATTTTAAAGTCCTTGATATACGTGGTTAGTGGTTTATCAATATCAATTTTATTAGAATCAGCTAGCATCATCGTTGCAGCAGACACATACGTTTTGCTTACCGAGCCTATTCCAAACATCGTGTCTTTGGTTATCGGACTCTTGGTCGCCTTATCGTATACACCAGCGCTACCCGATAAAACAATGGATCCATGATCCATAATCGCATACTGCAATCCACTTACACCATAATCGGACAGGATCTTCGAAGCCAGCCCCTGTGCCTTTTCTTGTACAGTATCATGATTCGTTAGAGCAAAAGCTGGGGTGACCGGTATTGCAATAAGTATAGCGGTCATTAATACAGAAACCATCTTCTTCATTATTTATTCCTCCTCGTAAATTCTTTCTAGATTGTACTTGCTGAATTCATCATACAAGGAAGAAGGCTGTTATATTAAAAAGCACCCTGAAACGAAAAAAAAAATCCCTAAACAACATGTTGTCTAAGGATTGTTCGTTTAAAATGGCAGTAGGACCATATTATTAAATTCGTTAGGTTTCGTTTCAATGGTCATATGACCACCGTACTTGTCGCAGATTCTAGATATGTTTGTTAATCCAATACCATGAAATTCCGGGTTTGGTTTGTGGCTGTGTAAGTGGGCAACTTCATTCTCCATATGATTCATGATGTGAATGATAAGGGTAGACTCGGTAGAATGTATTTTTATAAGAATGTACCTATCTTCTGCGATTTTTAACTTTTTAGAAGCCTCTATTGCGTTATCTAGCATATTTCCAATGACAACGCATAAGTCATAACGTTCAATATGGACTACTTGTGAACATAAGTTAATCTTTGTATCTATTCTTATACCATTGGCTTGTCCAATACTAAGCGTATTAGTGACAAGGGCATCTATAACGAGATTCCCCGTATTAACCCGTTGATAGGCTCCTTCGACTTTATTTAATGTCGTCTTAATATGTTCCAGTGCAGTTGTTAACTCATTTCGCTTAATACACTCTTCAATATACAAAAACTGCTGATTCGTATCATGAATGATTCTTTTAATGGATTTGAAGCTGTGAACGACTTTTTCGTAATTCGCATCCTGATAGTCCATCTGATGTTGCAACTGAGTATTCTCATGCATGAATTGAAATTTATCAATGATCGTATCAAAAATATAGAAAATCATAACGTTTAAAAATAGTAATACAATGACGGATATGAAAGAATAGGCGTCCTTATAAGTTAGAATATTCAGTTGGTTTATACTTACGATAGGAATAACCGAAAAAAATATGTAGTAACGATAATGCAAAGAGTAACTTCTACGTTTTGCAAGTAGTCGTATGATCTGAATGATAGCAAACATGATCATGCAACTGAGTAAAATAGCTTTCGTGTAGGCTATTTGATCATGTTCATTTACAGGGTCAAAGCTAAACTCAACTGAATATAGGGTATAAAAAATATAAAGGGATATAAAATTAACGAGAGATATTAAAACACCGTAAAACATAGAAAAAATGATCTTTTCTTTAATTTCTACTTGATAAGATTGTGCAAAACTAAATATCATAAGCAAGGGTAGAATCAAAGATAAAATAGGAGAGATGGGAATAACCAGATAGAGGTAATTAAGCAACCCAAAGATAAGGAAGTAAATGAATCGGTTATGTTTTTTAGCTGATTTATCAAATACCGAGTTGAAGAAAAAATTAATTTGAACGCCCATCACAAGTACAATGCTAAAGACAATAGGAAAATTATTTTGAATCATATCAATCGACCTTCATAATCATAAATTTGGTGTAAACATCTTTAACCTCTTTAATTTTAGAACGGCCTATGGGTAATTCCATACCATTGGACATGAGGACCACTCCGCTAGCAAATTTTTTCACATGAAGCAGATTAATAATAATGGAACGATGGATTTGTAAGAAGTTACAGTCCTTTAAGGCCAAAGCATAGTCTGAAATGATGCC
>Ga0153923_100414_pt1 | contig 14301 bp, 15 predicted proteins | sample TSNJ007MetaG_FD_104682 | JGI IMG/M metagenome (GOLD analysis project Ga0153923, IMG submission 104682) | Attine ant fungus gardens microbial communities from New Jersey, USA - TSNJ007 MetaG | ecosystem: Host-associated > Fungi > Mycelium > Unclassified | place: USA: New Jersey, Brendon T. Byrne... | reverse complement strand
TGGGGGATTGATACTGTTTCATTCATTTTCAAGCGTCAATTGGATATCTAGGATGTCTGCCTTAATTGGTTCAAGTAGCTTAGCAATCGCCTGTAAATCATCACTTGTTAATACCATATGTATACCCTCCTTAAGTGGTTAGATTATTGGTGATTAATATGTAGTGCACCACATTGGAAATTTTACAGCACTGTCTTACATGCCATTATTCAAGCTCTACACTTTCCGCAACTTCTTCTAACTCCTCCAGTGTGAATCCTTCTTCAATCACAAAAGATTCAAACGGGATTGTATTATTGTTCTTTCTGCTCTCTGCCATCTGCCGTAATCTAATATTTTCAACAGCGTCCAATATATTTTCTAATTTGATAACCTTTTCCTGTATAGCTTTATATTCTTTTACGGATATTACTACTGCTGTTGGCTGATTATTTTTCAAAACAATATACTCACTGTTATTTTCGGCAACATCATTGAAAATCTTACTAGCTCTGCCTTGGCTGAAATCTGATATAGGTACAAGTTTTTCTGTTAGTTCCAGTAATGCTAAGCTCATTGTATCAATTCCTTCCTGCTTTATATATTTATAAATATACAGTGAGTGTTTCTTAATTTTGCAAATAATTAGCCAACGCCGCAAACTGTTCCAGCGTCAATGCCTCGCCCCGAATCGCCGCCGGAACACCCAGACGTTCAATCGCCGCCGCAATCTGTTCTTTCGAATAGGAAAGCTCCGAAGAATTATTCAGCCCGTTCTGCAATGTCTTACGCCGCTGATTAAAGGAAGCCCGGATCAGCCGGAACATCAACGCCGGATTATCTACCGCCACCGGCGGTTCCTTGTGTCTGGTCAGACGGATTACCGCAGAACCCACCTTCGGACGGGGGATAAAGCAGTTAGGCGGAACATTGGCAACAATATACGGTTCTGCATAATACTGCACCGCCAGTGACAAGGCACCATAATCCTTGGAGCCCGGCCCAACCTGCATCCGCTCCGCCACTTCCTTCTGCACCATCACCGTAATGTTCTCAATCGGCACATTTCCCTCAAATAATCCCATGATAATCGGAGTTGTAATATAATAAGGCAGATTCGCCACGACCTTAATCGGCCGCCCCTCATTGTACTCCCTGGCCAACTGGGCAATATCCACTTTCAGGATATCGTCATGCAGAATCGTGATATTATCATACTCCGCCAGCGTCTCCTTCAGAATCGGTATCAGGTTGGCATCTATTTCTACCGCCACCACCTGCCTGGCAGCCTCGGCCAGATACTGGGTCATGGTCCCGATTCCCGGTCCGATTTCCAGTACGAAATCATCCTTGGTTACCCCGGCTGCGGCAATGATTTTGTCCAGCACATGGGTGTCGATCAGAAAATTCTGACCAAATTTCTTCTGGAACGCAAACTCATATTTTTGAATGATTGCAATTGTATTTTGGGGATTTCCCAATAATGTTGCCATGAATTCTTCCTTCCTGCCGCTATTAATCCAACCGGTATAATGCCCTGGCATTGCGGTTGGTGGCGGCAATAACTTCTTCCGGTGTAACTGCCTTGATCCGGCTGATGGCTTCCACCACATACGGCAGATTCAGCGAGGAATTACGTTTTCCCCGATTGGGTACCGGTGACAAATACGGACAGTCCGTCTCCAGAACAATCCGTTCCAGGGGAATATATTCTACCACTTCTTTTAACTTTTTCCCGTTCTGAAAGGTCACCACCCCGCCAATACCGATCCAAAAGCCCATATCCAGATATTTTCTTGCCATCTCCACACCATAAGAAAAGCAATGAAGGACACCGCCTATCGTCTCGGCATGCTCCGCCTGCATGATATCCAGTGTGTCTTTTGCGGCATCACGGCTATGGACCACCACCGGCAGCTGCAGCTCCCGGGCCAGTTGAAGCTGTCGGATAAACCAATGCTTCTGAAGCTCCCGTTCGGGCTCGTTCCAATAATAATCCAGGCCGGTCTCACCGATGGCAACCACCTTAGGTTCTTTCGCAACGTGCTTTAGCCACTCCATCAGGGAATCATTTAATTCCCCGGTTTCGCTGGGATGCACCCCCACTGCCCCGTAGAGAAAGGGGTACTGCTTCATCAGCTGCAAAGTATTCTTCGTTGACTGAATGCTGGCACCGATATTCACCACCGTCTCAATGCCATGCACGGCCAGACTGTTCAGTAGTTCTTCTCGGTCTTCGTTAAATGCCTCATCATCATAATGGGCATGGGTGTCAAATATCATGATTTACTCCTCTTTTCTTGTTTTTCTTCCTCTTCCTTCGGTCGCACTGATGTGCAAGATCACTGCTTGCTGATCCACAAACTGACCGCCGTAAGCACCAGTATATGAACCGGGTAAAACCAGTAGAAAAAGTATTGCTGCCACTTCCGGCCAGCCTTTCTTGTCCGTGTTCCATCATAAAGCAACAACAAAACAAATGAGCATAGCAAGCCGACTTTCCAGAGCAGCAATTCTTCACACCACATCTGCCATAAAAAAGCCAGGATACATTGAGTTAGCCGATTCTGGCGGGCCAGGTATAAAATGGCAATCAGCATAATGCCCCAGTAAGAATAGTCCGTCCGCATCACCCAGGCCAAAATACCGGCGCCACAAATAACTGCCATTTGCAGCAGCCGCCCGGTTTCAAAAGAGCTTTTCTCACTTATCATTTCCATCAACTGCATCATGAGCAGCCCCAGAAACAGTGTGAAAAATACGTTCTGGTGCTGCGGATCCCACCAGTTTCCCGATACCATCCAGTTATAAGGAAGCTCTGAAATAACTGCAAAGATCGCCATTCGGCCAAGATACCGGCGCCGATTGCCGGTATGCAGAAAGCCCTCTACCAGCATAAAACAAAAAATCGGAAACGCAATTCGCCCAATCCCTCGCAGCAAAACATAAACCATCCGCCACGTTTCCGCATAATCCTGACGATAGAACAGATTATATTTCCCTATCAAATAACCAATATGATCGATCAGCATAGTAACAACGGCAATCAGCTTAAGCTGATTGCCGTTTAATTTAGGACTTAACATATCTCCGCACCGGACGGCATTTCTTTCTCCGGTATCATCAGGGACAGGTTTCCGTCGGCGTCTTCCGCACACAGCAGCATGCCTTCTGACATCACGCCGGCCAGCTTAGCCGGTTTTAAATTCACCACCACCATGACCTTCTTACCCACCATCTGCTCCGGTGTATAATAAGCCTTGATACCGCTGACAATCTGACGTACCTGACTGCCGATCTTCACCTTAGAGCATAGCAGCTTCTTTGACTTGGGCACTTCCTCACAGGCAATAATCTCGCCCACCTGGAACTGCAGCCTGGCGAAATCATCATAGGTAATCTCCGGCTTCGGTTCCAGATCAATTCCGTTATCGACCACTTCCGCCGCCCTGTCAGCTTCTTCCTTATGCATTCCTTCCACTTTTTCCAATACTTCATTCACATCCAGACGGGCAAACAGAATCTCCGGTTTATCCGTCACATGATTGCCTGATGGATATCCGCCAAAGGTCTTCATCTCCTCCAGCCCCCGTTTAGCCACATGCAGCTGGTCCAAAATCCTCGCTGAGGTTTCCGGCATAAAGGATTCCAGCAGGGAAGCACCAATCGTAATCGCCTCTGTCAGATTGTAAAGAACCGTCGCCAGACGGTCTTGCTGCGCCTCGTCCCTGGCCAGCGCCCATGGCATGGTCTCGTCAATATATTTATTGCTGCGGCGGAAAATGTTGAAGATTTCACTGATGGCATCCGCTACCCGCAATTCATTCATCTTGGCATCCGCTTTCTTTATGGATTCCAGCACTACCTGCTTCAGCTCTTCATCTACTGCATCACTGACACCGCCGTCTCTTACTTCACCGCCAAAATACTTATTGGACATCGAGATGGTCCGGTTCACCAGATTCCCCAGAACATTGGCCAGATCGGAGTTGATCCGTTCTACCAGCAGCTCCCAGGAAATCACGCCGTCATTGTCAAATGGCATCTCATGCAGCACAAAATACCGCACTGCATCCACGCCGAAGAAATCCACCAGCGTATCGGCATACAATACGTTCCCTTTTGACTTGCTCATCTTGCCGTCGCTGATCTTGCTGTCGCCCAGCTGCAGCCATGGATGGCCAAAGATCTGCTTTGGCAGCGGCACTTCCAGCGCCATCAAAAAGATCGGCCAGTAAATGGTATGGAACCGGATAATATCCTTACCGATCAAATGCAGATCGGCCGGCCAGAACTTATGATACATCTCACCGTGATTCCCGTCACTGTCATATCCTAAACCGGTAATATAGTTGGTCAGCGCATCCAGCCATACATAGATCACATGTCGGGAATCAAAATCCACCGGAATGCCCCAGGTAAAGGAGGTTCTTGATACACACAGATCCTGCAGACCCGGCAGCAGGAAATTATTCATCATCTCATTCTTCCGGGAAACCGGCTGGATAAACTCCGGATGTTCATTGATATGCCCAATCAGGCGGTCCGCATATTTACTCATCTTAAAGAAATACGCTTCTTCCTTCGCCGGCTGTACTTCCCGTCCACAATCCGGGCACTTCCCGTCCACCAGCTGGGATTCGGTAAAGAAAGACTCACAGGGAGTACAGTAAAGCCCCTCGTAGTAGCCTTTATAGATATCGCCCTGATCATATAACTTCTTAAAAATCTTCTGGACCTGCTTCTCGTGATCGATATCCGTCGTACGGATAAACTTATCATAAGAGGTATTCATCATATCCCAGATGGACTTGATCTGATCTGCAACTCCATCAACAAATACCTGCGGCGTCACCCCTGCCTCGGCGGCCTTGGACTCAATCTTCTGCCCATGCTCGTCCGTTCCGGTCTGAAACTGGACATCAAAGCCTTGTGCCCGCTTGTAACGGGCAATGCTGTCAGCCAGGACAATCTCATAGGTGTTGCCGATATGAGGCTTGCCTGATGTATAAGCAATTGCGGTAGTAATATAGTATGGTTTCATCATTTATTTTCCTCCAATAACATAAGTAATCAAACTATAGCACAATCTGGAAAAAAACTCAAGGAATCTCATAAGTTGTGTTGTTTCAAAATATAATGTATACTATAATCACCCAGGAGGATGTTCTTATGATTACCATACATCAACGAATTTCTGCGCTGTTATTGGCACTTACGCTGCTATGCACCGCATTGCTGAGCGGCTGTCTGCCCTCATCCCACAAGAAGCAAACCCCGGTCGCCACGACAGCTGCCCCTTACGAGGAGATTGCCGCAGAAAACTACGAAGCCTTTGAAGAGAAACAAGTCATTGCCCAGCGGGAATTTGATCAGCTGGCGAACCAGTTGTTCCAGGAAAGCCTTAGCAGCAATCTGATCGATCAACATTTCCTGATCAGGAACCCCGCCGCTTATGGTATTACCGGGGAACCGCCTTTATATGGAACGATATCCCTGGAAGCGGCCATTCAGGACATTGCCAATTTGAAGGATCTGAAAGAAAAACTGGCAGCCATCGATATCAATCTGCTGACCGACGGACAAAAGCTGACAGCCCGAATCCTGCTTAGCTATATTCAAACCGGATTAAAATCCGAAGGTATGGAACTTTATTATCAGCCCTTAAGTGATACCATCGGAATCCAGGCACAGCTGCCGATCCTGCTTAGTGAGTATCAGTTTTACAACCAGCCGGACGTGGATAACTATCTGCGGCTGATTGGCGGACTGGATGAATATTATGCGGAAATTTTGCAATATGTGCAAGACCAGGCCGCCGCCGGATTGATGATAAATGACAGTGCCATTGATGCTGTCATCGCCTCCTGCGAATGTTATCTGCTGGTCCCGGAGAATAACTTTATGGTCGATACCTTCAACGAACGGCTGGAAGGTGTCAGCGGCCTAAGCGCAGAAGAAAAAGAAGCTTACCGGCAGCAGCATACTGCTTTATTGGAAAGTGACTTTGTCCCGGCCTATCAGCTGCTGATTGACGGCATGACGGCACTCAAGGGAACTTCTACCTGCGAAGGCGGCATTTGTAATCAACGGGAAGGGAAGAAATATTATGAGTATCTGGTTGCATCGAATACCGGTACTTCATACAGCTCGGTAAATGAAATGTTAACTGCGATGGAAAAACGCCTGGATCAGGATCTGTGGGCAGTTACTGTCCTCTGCAAAAGCCATCCGGAGCTTATGGAAGCGGCCAATGACTACCAGTTCCGTCAGACTGATCCTGTGGCCATGATTGAGGAGTTAAAAACACTGACCAGCAAGGATTTCCCGGCCCTTCCGGAATGCAGCTATACCTTAAAGGATATCCCGGAGGCTTTAGAATTATCCTTAAGTCCGGCATTTTATCTGACACCGCCTATTGACGACTATCAGAACAACACGATCTATATCAACCGAAATGAACGCTTTTCGGAGAACAGTTATTACACCACCCTGGCCCATGAGGGGTACCCGGGGCACTTGTACCAGAATGTCTATTTCCGGTCTCACAACGATGAGCCGCTGCGCCAGGTGCTGCCGGCATTGGGATATAAAGAAGGATGGGCAACTTATGTAGAATACTATTCCTATACCCTTGACAATGGTTTACAGCCCGGCATGGGTGAACTGCTGGCTGCCAATATGGCTGCTAAGTTAGGCTTACAAGCGTGCCTGGACGTCTATATCAACTATCAGGGCTGGACCCTGGAACAGGTGACGGACTATCTGAATAATTATTATCAGGATTCGGAGGAATTGGCCGCCAATATCTATGATGCCATGATTAAGAATCCGACCAACTTTTTGTCCTATTATGTGGGCTTCCTGGAGTTTCAGAATATGCGGGAATTGGCGGAAACACAATTGGGTGATAAGTTTAATGCGAAAGAATTTCATACTTTTTTGCTGGATCTTGGGCCAGCACCGTTTGATGTGATACAGCCTTATTTTACTTCCTGGCTGATGTCGAAAAAATCTTAATTAGTGGTTTTAGCAGAGCAAAATCCGGGCCAATGCCCGGATTTTATCTATAGTCTGAAACGAATCACGCTTTTTTTCTTCGCCAAAATGGGTAATATTTAATTTCTTCGTCTTTGCGGAAAAGACCAATTCCAAGAAAAATATTAATCAACGCAACAATGGGACTTAGGATGCACAGGAATACGAATGGAATAAATTCCTGAACGGTGGTACCAAGCAGCACGCCATAGCCAATAACCCAGGCACTCCAGGGGACAATTGCCGCAACCATGGTACCCACGTCCTCCAGAGTACGTGACAGCACCGCCCGGTGGATATCCATTTCATCGCAGGCATCCTTAAAAGCTACTGCCGTGATGGCAATCGCCGGATACTGGCCACCAGTAAGGCAGAGAATAAAAGAAGAAATCATTACACCGACTAATATACCTGCCGGGGTATGTACCTTCTTCGTAATGCCCTTTACCAATACAGTGAGCACCTTCATCTCTGTAAAGAGACCGCTCAGCATGCCGCATACCAACAAAATTCCTACCAAAGAGAGCATGCTTACGAAACCGCCGCGATTTACCAGCGTATTCACTGCCGCTACTCCGGTATCGGTGGAGAAACCATTCATAATAAACATAAGATTATCGACAAAGCTAAAGCCCTGGATGAACATGGACCAAAGAATGCCGGTTCCAATACCGATACCAAACGTGATAAATGCAGGCACTTTTTTGACTGAAAGAACCAGAACCAAGATTACAGGAATTAGATTAAGCACTGTAATATTAAAGTTCGATGAAAGTCCGTTCATCAGTTCATTGACCGCAGCGGTATCGATATTGCCAGAAGCATTCAGACCCAGAATGATATAGAGCACCAGGGAAATCAGCGTAGATGGCACTGTGGTATAAAACATGGACGTAATATGCTCAAATACGGAAGTCTCTGAAGAAGCTGCTGCCAGAAGCGTCGTGTCAGAGAGCGGACTCATCTTATCACCAAAAAATGCCCCGGAGATGACAGCGCCGGCGGCCATAGCAACCGGAATTCCAAGCCCCCCAGCCATTCCGCACAACACAACGCCGATGGTACTGATTGCCCCCCAGCTGGTTCCGGAACAAACTGCCATAAACGCCGGAAGAATAAAGCAGATTGGCAAAAACAGTTTCGGGTTAATGATTTGCAGGCCATAATAGAGCATGGTCGGAATACAGCCGGATGCCATCCATGACGCCACCATGCAGCCTACAAGCAGCATAATTACCGTCGCCGTGGCAATTGTGGTGATACCGGAAGCCATCGCCTTGTCCATTGAGTCCCAGGAGTACCCCATGTATGCTCCATAAATAATCATCAGGAATACGGATACCAGAATCGCAATGGCCACATCGGCGCCAGCATAAATCAGGACAATCAGGAGCAAAATAGGAGCAAGAAACCCAAATAGTGCACGGCCCATTGTCATTTCTTTTAGTTCGGAAGCTTTCTTTTTACTCATAAACATTCCCCTCTCTTATAGTTTTTATTTTTCTGTATCAAAAACATTCTTGATTCTCCCAAGAGCTTCCTTGAGTATCTTATTTGTTACCGCATAATTAATCCGGATAAAGCCTTCTCCCTCCGGGCCGAAACTTACTTCCCCATCATCGATATGGATATGCGCTTTCTCCATAAAAAACGTATCCAGTTTTTTCGTGCCGATACCGGCGTTTCTGCAGTCAATCCAGAGAAGGAAACTGCCCTCCGGCTTATAAGGAATCAGCGGGAGATGATTCTCTCTGATAAAATCCAAAACTTCATGTAAATTCCGATTCAGATATTGCGTCAACTCCTGCATCCACTCGTCCGCCTTACCCTTCATGATCGAGGTGACTGCCGCAATCGAAAAACTGTTCACCGCATAGCCGAATGAATAGGCGGTAATCTGACGCATCCAGGCCTTCTGCATCTCCGTGTCTGCAATTGTAACGATTGCGTGAGGCAGGCTCATTATATTATACCCTTTGCTGAAGCTGACAATCTGCACACTGATCCTTTGTGCCTGCTCACTGACGGCCAGAATCGGAATGTGCTTATTGTCCTCGTAGAGAATCAATCCATGAACTTCATCTGAAATAATTTTCACACCGTTATCTGCACAGATTTGGACGAGCCTCTCAAGCTCTGCTATTGTAAATACCCTGCCCGTAGGATTATGTGGGTTCACCATGAGGTAAAGTGCGGGATGATACTGCTTTATTTTTGCCTCAAAATCCTCAAAATCAATCTCATAATGCCCGTCTGCCGCCTTGAGCGGATTTGATATAAGTCGGCAGTCTGCTCCTTCTACTGCCCAGTAAACAGGCATGAACAGAGGTGTCTGAACAATCACGGTATCTCCCGGCTTCGCATAAATGCCTAACGCCATCCGGACTGAGCCAATGGTACTGGGCACGTTGCTCAGCCATTCCTTTTTCACAGCAAGATTATAATTACTCTGATACCAGCCAATCACGGCATTGTAATACTCCTCCGAGTGCTGCCTGTAGTTGTAGCAATTCTCCTCGGCGATCGACTGCAGCGCCTCCCGCACACATGGTGCACAGTCATAATCCAGATCTGCTGTTCCCATACCAATCACGTCAGCCGGCATATCAGGCAGCCCCCAACGGTAGGAACCGTTTTTTCGATGATCTAACGTTGTATCAAAATTGTATTTCACCCGGACTCCTTTCCTTGTTCATAAATTTTCAATATTAACGATGATTTACACAAAAATATTCAAGACGTTTTAAGCCTGCCTTAAGGTTTTCGGAGGATGTGCCCAGATTTATGCGTATGAAGCCTTTACCTCCTTTCCCAAAGGATTCACCATTTTCCACAATCATATGTTCTTCCTCTTCAAGCTGATAGGCAAGCTGCTGGCTTTTTAAATTCAGTTTACGCATATCAAGCCACGCAAAATAAGTAGAGTCCGCTCCAATCACACTGACATCCGGGATATGGGCTGCACAATATTCTGAGACCAGCTGGTGGTTTGCGCTTATCAATGACATCAATTTTTCCGTCCACTCACTGCAGGCGGTGTATGCCGCAATCGTTGCCGCGATCCCCATTATATTGACTCCGTAATTCAAATCACACCTTGCCAGCGAATCCTGATATTTTTCAAAGAACTGTGGATTTTCTGTCACAACATACGCAAACCGCAATCCCGTTGTATTATAAGACTTACTTGTTGAATAGAGTGTAATTGTCCGATAGGACACTTGTTTCGACAGGGATGCCATCGGAGTGTATTTTGTCCCTGGAAACAGCAAATCACAATACACATCATCTGACATAATCAAAACATCATTCTTCACGCACAAATCGGCAATTTTGCCCAATTCCTCAACCGTCCAGGAATGTCCAATCGGATTATGGGGATTGCAGATCCAAAGCATCCGAACATTGCTTTCCAGGCACGCTCTAAGTTTTTCGAAGTCAATATGATATTCATTATTTTCCAGCTGTAGTGGGCATTCAATCACTTTCCGATGATTCATCGTAATCATGTGCTTAAAGCAAAAATGAACCGGTGTCAAAATGACAATTTTATCTCCAGGGGATGTAAGGCTGTCAAACACGTTCCAGGCGGCCATATAAATACCGACATTTGTGGACACACATTTCTTCGCATCCATCTCCCAAGAAGAAATTTTCAAAAAATGTGCCTGTATTGCATCATAAAAAGCGTCCGGTATGTGCGGATAACCCAGATGACCGCTCTGGGCAATCTCAATGATGGAATCCAGAATCGGCTGCGGAGACTCAAAGTCCATATCCGCAGTACTGAAACTAAGTAAATCATCATATCCCTTAAGCTCCTTCTCATAATCCCATTTCATCCGGGGCAAAACTGTTTTTGAAACAATTTTTATTTCATTCATTTACAACTCCTCCAGCGAACAGACTATTGTTGTTAATATCAACATAGCGATATTTTCATGTACAGTATAGCACTAAAATATTTTAACGTCAATATAATATATTAATATCATTGAATTTTCTTTCATTCAATGATATAATGTAATAAAATTTGAGGTGGTGAATATCGATAATGAAATTGACTAAAATTGACAAATTGATTCTGGAATCATATGCGTCCATGCTTCCAGGTCTTTCTGCATATCTTGGCTCAGCGTACGAAATCAGCCTGCATAGTCTGGAAGACTATCAACGCTCTGTTATAAAGATATTTAATGGCTATCATTCCGGAAGGCATGTGGGAGCACCTATAACCGATTTAGCTCTGAACATGTTAACCCGCATTCAGGATGACAGTGATATTGATCTTGGTTCTTATTACTCTTACAACACCATAAATCGCTCCGGAGAACATTTAAAGTCTTCCACCATTCCCATTTACGGAGAAGCCGGCAGGATCATCGGTCTTATCTGCATCAACTTATATCTGGACTCTCCTCTTTCTGAAATATTAGAGTCTCTTTCTATGAAAAAGGATTCTCCCGAGTTGAATGAACACTTTTCAACCAATGTTAATGATACCATTATGAATCTTGTTACGGAGGCCAGAAATCAGGTAATGTTCAACAGTAATATCCCTGCTGTTAACAGGAATAAAGTATTAATTGAGGTACTCTATGAACAGGGCGTATTTAATATGAAAGATTCCGTTCTGCATGTTTCGGAAATTCTGGGGATATCAAGAAATACCGTTTATCTGCATTTACGAAATTTAAAAAAGCAAACATCATCAGAGGGATGAGCAGATTTAGAAAGAAAAAAGGATAGTGATACATTAAATGCATTGTATCACTATCCCTTAACTATGATTTTACATTCTTCAAAACCAGGTTCTCGCCAACCGTCTCACCATTCACCTGAATCGTAAATCTGGCGATATTGAATCCTTCCAAAAAGGTATTCGCCACTGCCTGAAGCTTTAATTCCTGGTTATCTTTCGGAAACTGGCTCAGATTCAAAATCCCGTGCTCCGGATAAGAATTGTCGATATCCATTCCCGGAATCACAACTGCCCCCGGGCCTACTTCCTCCACTTTTCCTTCCGTCTCAAGGCTAAGCGAAGTCGTACCTTCCGCCAGCACTCCTGCCTCAATCAATAAATCCACCACCGCCTGGGGGGTCATCTCTTCAATCCCCTCCATCGCATAGGTCAAACCGGTACCCTCACTATTCAGCTGGTACACTGCCAGAATCTCCAGGTTCGGTGCATTGGGATCCGGGGTTTTATCAGCAATTCCATTCGTTGCCTGGGTCTGCTTCACTTCCCCGGTTTTATTCTTCTCAGTAGTTGGTGTACATGCCACCAGTGATAATACCATCATCGCTCCAATGAAACTCATTATTGCCTTTTTCATATGATATAGTGCCTCCTCATTTCTTTTGTATCTGTCGAAACCACCGGTTCAGTTTATTCAGTGCCTTCACCAGGCTCATTGTCTCGTCAGGGGTCAGTTCTTTTAATACTGCGTCGATCATCTGACGGTGGAATTCCTTATGCTGTTCGTATGCTTTTTTTCCTTTTGCCGATAAAGAGATATAGACGACCCGCCGGTCTTCCTCCCCCCGCTCCCGGTTGACATAGCCTTTTTTTACCAGGCTGTTCATGGCAATCGTCAGCGTGCCTACCGTCACCGATAATTCCTTGGCGATCATAGACATATTCTTGGGTGTGCCTACGCCGATTGCCTGAATCACATGCATATCGTTATTGGTGATATCAGTAAACTCCTGCGTAATAATAGCCTGCTGCTCGATGTCCATCACATCGTGGAACAGGTTCACCAATACATCATTCAAAGTTTCATAAGTATCCACTTTTTTCCCCCGTTTTATTTATGAAGACAAAAGCTTCTTCATGATTATACATGATTTCTTTTTGTAAGACAACTATTTAATCCTTAGAAAATTCTTACAAAAAAGAGCTTAACACAATACTGGCGGCAACGCCCGCCGCAGTTGCCAGCAATGCTCCCGGCAATGCATACCGTGTTTTTGTCACTTTTACAGATCCAAAATAAATACTAAGACAATAAAAAAGCGTCTCGGTACAACTCATTAAAATGGATGCCGCCATGCCGATCAATGAATCTGGACCATATTTGGCAAAAATATCTAATACCAGGCCAGTCGCTGCCGAATTGGAAATCATCCGCACCAGAGTCAGCGGAATCAACTCTTTCGGAACATGGAGCCACGCCGCCGGCGCGGCCAGCCAGCCGGCCAATGCATCCAGAAAACCGGAGGCCCGCAATACCCCCACCGCTGTCATCAGGCCGATCAGGGTTGGCAGAATACCTGCCACCGTCTTCATCCCCGCTTTTGCCCCATCCAGAAAGTCATCAAATACCGGACGCCCGGACAGTAATCCAAAGCCAATGAGGTAGCAGATCACAAACGGAATCATATAGCGGGATAACCATACCAGGATCATCGATCCACCACCTTACAGAACACCACTGCTGCCAGGGTGGAAATGGTGGTCGCCACGAGAGCCGGTCCCACCACCGCCATCGGATTGGCTGAACCATACTGGCTCCGGTAAGCAATCATATTCATCGGAATCAATTGCAGGGAAGAAATATTTAAAATCAAAAACGTACACATTTCATTGGTCGCAATATGCCGATTCTCACCCCTGGGCTGCAATGCCTTCATTGCTTCCAGTCCGGCCGGTGTCGCCGCCCAGCCAAGCCCTAACATATTGGCAATCATATTGACCGACATCGGTCGCCTGGCCGGATGATCCTTCGGTAATCGGGGAAACAGAAAATTAAGGACCGGCCCCATTTTCTCCGTCAGCCATTCCAGTAATCCGGCCTTATTGCCAACTTCCATAATTCCGCTCCAGAAGGACATGATCCCCAGCATCGTAATGCCCAGCATCACCGCCTCCCTGGCCGAATCAATCAGACCTTGGGTGGCAGCATCCAGCGTGCCATGCAGCGTCGCCCAAACCATCCCCACGATAATCATAAAACTCCACAGATAGTGCAACATATGTCCTGCTATCCTTACGTTTTCATTTCTTGTTTCAATCTATGGAGCTTTTCCGGTATTTATGTTATGCAAATGCCGCATCTCCCACTAAATCCTTCATAACGGCATCGACGGTTTCAATCCGGTTCGCCCGGTAAGCATTGCTGCCACAGAACAGCAGGGCATGATCCAGATCCCCTTCCGCCGCATTGGAAAGGGCTTTGGTGATGCAGTAAGGAGTCGTGGCCGGATTACATTTCTCCAGACACAGATAACAATGTTCCACCTTTTGCCGCTGCTCCCTGACCAAATCCAGAAAAACATTCT
>Ga0153923_100413_pt1 | contig 14306 bp, 18 predicted proteins | sample TSNJ007MetaG_FD_104682 | JGI IMG/M metagenome (GOLD analysis project Ga0153923, IMG submission 104682) | Attine ant fungus gardens microbial communities from New Jersey, USA - TSNJ007 MetaG | ecosystem: Host-associated > Fungi > Mycelium > Unclassified | place: USA: New Jersey, Brendon T. Byrne... | reverse complement strand
CGGAGAATCTCAGCTTCCTTGGCTTTGATCTGACTGCGAATATGATCAATATCATCCAGCAGTAACTCTTCATCTAAATCAGCGATGTCCGGTTGACTCCGCTGAGCTTCACTTATGCGGACCGGGAGATCCTTAATTTCATCGTTAATCCCCTTGCACCGTGCGGCAACAACCTTACGATGAGATTCAACGTCTCGATCTCCTAGAATAGAAGGAAGGCGTTCCAAATAATTGTTCGAATGAATGACCTCGACATCTGTGATGTCTCCACAGATCTCCAACAACACCTTCCGGCGCTCTTCTTTCTTAAGCTGCTCGTTAAAAAATGTTGGGCTAGTTAGAAGCTTGAACAAATCCTCTTTGATGATCGAATCAACTTCCGCCTTATACTCGCCTGCACTGTATGGCACACCATCGATGTAATAGCTAGTTTCATGACCTTCGAAGGTATCCGTAGCAGATCCACGCTTCTTGGTCCACTTCTCGGTATATACTCTACGGAAAGTTTTACGGCGACCGTTGATTAGGAAATCACCTTCGACCTCATGCTCGAGTTTGCGCTGTCGAACCTTACCTACAGCGTCCAACCCCTTGATCTTAAAGTCCGTTTTGTTCTGACTGTCTTTACCGAACAGAAGCCATATGAATCCATCGAACAATGTCGTCTTACCAGTACCGTTATCACCGAAGATATCTATATCTCTACCTTTTGTATCCAGTACAAACTCACGGAGCCCCTTAAAATTACGATGCGTCAAACTCTCCAGAATAATCTTTTTCAAGACGCTGCCTCCTCTATTGCATGATTGATCTCAGCATTCAAAATCTGCATTTGATCCGGTATTTCCGGGTATCGAATACCATCTAAGTGTTGTTTCAGAGCGTATTCTATCTCTGCCAGTTGTTCGTTAATTGCATAAAGCTGAATTGATCCAAAGGACCCTCGAATAGTAAGCACTGGTGGAACATATGGTGTTTCCGGCTCAACAAGCGTTTCGATGTTTACGTTACTAATGTCAACCGAGTAAGCCGAATGTGTTCTATGCAAACCAATCACTCCCTCTTGTGTAGTACGCCCCCAATCTGCTATAGTGGGGGCAAGTAAATTTTCAATGCCACTAACCCTTTGCCGAGGGTTATTTTACGTTTTCACAATCCTCATCATGCTCAGCGATCTGCTTGTAATCCAGGATCACTGGAGCATTTTCTATACTAGCGATGAGTTGATTGTCATCCCCTAAAATCAGGTACTCGGAATGAACGCTGCTTTCCAATCTAATGCCATCATCCTGGATCTCAATAATTTCTTGCCCATCGATTTCAGTCCCGACTTCAAACACTCGTGTTGGATTACTAACCACAGTCAATTTCTGAATGACTTGCATGGCATGTCCTCCTTTCTAATGTAATAGCAAGGGAGTACAGTTTTATTACTGCCACCACCTTGGATGCTTAATCGCACCTCTGAAGATCCACCATAGTGGACCCTCACCAGCTGAGATCAAACAGATGAAGCTTCTTCCAAACAAGATTTACAAACGATCCTTCCTTTGAAGTTCACCGTATCCTCCGCATTTTCACAGAAGATACAAGCAGGTTCGTATTTCTTCAAAATGATTCGATCCTTATCCACGTAAATTTCCAAAGCATCTTTTTCACCAATACCCATCGTCCGGCGTAATTCTATCGGTAAAACCACCCGTCCTAGCTCGTCCACTCTTCTAACAATTCCAGTTGATTTCATATTAATTAGCTCCCTTATATAGATTGATTTATTTATAATTTCGTAGACTCACAAACTGTCACGCCGTTTTCCCCTTGCCCTTATGACTATCCGGGGTTAAAATAGACGTAACGAGATTCTTTAACCGGGTTCTCAACCTAAGCGTTCGGCCTGCCAGCCGAGCGTTTTTCTGTTCTTCTTTTGCAAATCTAATCATCATGTTCAGGTACGCTTCTGCATTCTCCACTTTATCTGGCAACATCTTTATTGGATTCTTCCGGATTACCTGAAGGTTATAGTTTGCGTTTCTTCCAGCCTGCTTTGCTTCTTCAACCAATTGAGTTCTATCCACTTCGATTCCCTCATTTCATATATTTTTTAAGTTTCATTTCAGCCGTATGTTCACGAAACATTCCAGAAAACGAAAATCCGTATTCCCGACAAAGGATGACGATGTTATGCATAAGTGCTGTAACAGCTTCAATTTGTTCAATAATCGATGATCTGATCAGCTGTCGCTCTTTCTGATTTAGTTGGTCAGGTCGCTTCGTTATTGGAATCTCGTTAAGTGCCTCCTCCGCCTCACCTATCTCTTCAAGAGTTTTCAGCATGGTGCTAGACTTATGTAAGTCGGCCCCATCCAGCCAAGGGATAAACGCACCGCCCGTTACCTCAGCCGCAGCTGCAAGGAATAGTTGTCCATCATCATAGTGCTCAGCAGCAGCCAACATCACCTCTTTGGACGGATTTCGTGTGCCCTTGATGATCTTACCAACCGTCGAACCGTCAACATGCGCAGCTTTCGCTGCCTTCTCACGGGTATCTCCTGTCCGCTTAAGCATTTCTTCTAGTGCTTGCGGAAATTGTCCAATTGCCATCCTTCCATTCACCCCATTTGTCCATTTTTAAGGATGCTTTCGGACAAGGACCTGATGTAATATTGAGTTATGAGCAATTCCATTCCCCTATCGTCATCCCCTTCACCGCTGGAGCTGGTACAACTCTGGCGGCTTTCTTCTATGCAACGCCACCTTTTTTGTTCCTTACCCATGCTTCACCAGCGTTCTGCCTAACCCACTCTGTATGTTCATCGATCCACACAAGTAAAGATTGCGTTGGTACTCTCGGATTACCAAACTCACGAATTACCGGAAAGTCTTCACGATTCAATAACTCAGAAGCTTTTGTAGCTTTAATGTCTAGCAACTCCATCAACTGAGTCTTTGTTAACAATGGCGGTAAATTGTTTGATACTTGATTTTGAAATGCATTGTTTATCGCTTCATTAATCATCTGTTGAAGCTGGTCGTAATCGAACTCGACTTTCAACATCTTAGATAACCTCCTTCCCCTCGGCTATTGCTGATCCCCCTAATGTATACTGTCCTTGTACCTTGAGATCTAAAAAAAGAAGGTTAATATCTTTCTTCAGAATTTCAGAAACCTTGAATGCATCTGAGAGTGACGGGTTAGAGTATCCATTTTCCCAATTACTCACAGAAGCCTTTGAATATCCAAGTTTATCCGCTAGCTCTTCTTGAGTTAAACCCTTCTCTTTTCTAGCTTTGATCAAAAAATCATTCTTCACTTTCACCACTCCTTTCGTACACCACCCTTGTACCTATATCTCGATTATAAGTACATGAGTAGTGTATGTCAATAGATAAATACAAATTTGGTGTACTTAATTCATATATCACTTTATTCAATGTACAATATACATGTACTTTTATGTTTTGATTAGGAGGAAGTCCAGTGTTTAACGGGGATAGAGTTACACTATGGAGAAAAAAGAAAAAACTAACACAAGAAGAACTAGCTCTGAAAGTTAATTTGACGAAAGCTGCAATTAGTAATTATGAGAATGGCCACAGTGCTCCATCTAATGAAACGCTCGTAGCTTTAGCTGATGCTCTTGATGTTGACACTGACTACTTGTTAGGGCGCAATGATATTGCGAAATCATCAGATCGAACTGGCAGCGAAAATTCAAAAGAACAAGCCGAATTTGAATCCTTCATAAACAATCCTCAGCACGGCATATTTTTTAAGGACTATCTAAGTGCTCCAGAAGAACGTCGTGAAGAAATGCGTCAGATATTTAAGATACTGCAGGAGAAAGAAAAGGGACGTAAGCCTGGGGATCGTCAAGGAGAGTAAATCACTTAGCATTTAAGAGCAAATACCCCAGCCGATGGGGATATATATGGTGAAAAAATATGAATGGTAATAACGCACTTCGTAAAGAAATAAGTCAAAGTATTATCGATGCCAAGAATCAAGGTAATGGTGCAGGACTAGCCCTTGCTGAAATTATAGTTATTTCTATAGCTCTGGGAATTTATTATTCTTCCTGGTGGTTGTTCGGAGGGGCATTATTCGGATTAATGACGTTCATGTGTTTTAAAGTTACAAAGATTATTCTACTCGTTGTTTTCATAATTGCATGGGTTTTTATCGCTTGGATAATTGGTCAATGGTTTGAAAATCTTGGCGCTTCTGTAGTACTAAGTATAATTGCTTTATTAGTTTCAGGTGGTCTACATGTCCAAGCTTTTGAAGAATGGAAAGCAAAATAGTTAATTCTAAATAGCAAGTCAGCAATGACTTATCCTTAGTAAGCCCAGGGATCGACAAGTTGAATAGAGCAAATACCTCAGCCGATGGGGAAATAAAACAAGAGGCGATCAGCATGGGGATCTTTGATGTTTTTAAGATTAAGAAAATTAAGGAAGAACTTGAATCCGTAAAACAAACCAACATATCTTTTCAGTCACTTCTTCAACCAGAGCATTACGAATTACTCGATATAAAAAAAGAAATTTCCTCCTTAACCAGCGAGAAAGCAAAAATCGAGCAAGATACCCAGTTGGCAAATTCGATCCTGTTATCTGTAACGAATCAATATGAAATCCAAAAACAAAAACTGTTAATTCTAGAAGAACAATTATTGTTGGAATCCTTTGCACTTTATGAGCCGAAATATGAGATGCAAAATAGTTCTCACTACAAAACCAAGTTGGATTCGATAAGAGTACAGCAAAAAGCTATGATTAAAATCGGAAGAGCTTGTACGGGAAATATGGGTTGGACCGTTAATAATAACGCTACTCAAGGAAAAAAGATGGTTGACGACATGATAAAGCTTGTTTTAAGGTCCTTCAATAATGAGTGTGATGTATGCGTTTCTAATGTCAAATTCAATAATATTGAGATTCATGAAAAGAGAATTAATAGTTCTCTGGATGCATTAAATAAACTCGGAAAAATCATGCAAGTGACTATCTCCTTAGAATATAAAAAGTTAAAATTTGAAGAGCTGTACTTAGCTCATGAATATCAATTAAAGAAACAGGAAGAGAAAGAGGAACAAAAACAAATTAGAGAACAAATACGTGAAGAAGCCAAACTTCAAAAAGAAATTGAAGAAACTCGCAAGACAGTCGACAAAGAAAAGAAACATTACTCTAATGCACTTGATAAAGCAACAAAACAACTGGATGCATGCACCTCTGAAGAAGATCGTATATCCATTCAAGAAAAGATTGACGAATTAAATGTAAACTTAATAGAAATTGACCGTCAAATTAAAGATATTGATTATCGTGAAGCGAATCAGAGAGCTGGATATGTTTATGTTATCTCTAATATTGGTGCGTTTGGCGAGAACGTATTTAAAATCGGGATGACCAGAAGACTTGACCCATATGATCGTGTATATGAATTAAGTGATGCTTCTGTTCCATTCAATTTTGATGTGCACGCTATGATATTCTCAGATGACGCACCAAAACTTGAAAATGCATTACATACTAAGTTTGAGAACAGAAAAGTAAATGCAATTAATTCTAGAAGAGAGTTTTTTAATGTTGCTCTTGATGAAATTGAAGATGTTATTAAGAAACATCACGATAAAACCGTAGAGTTCATCAAAACTGCAGAAGCAGAACAATATAGAGAGTCCTTGTTAATTAGACAACGAAAATCAGCTACCATTTTAGAAATAGAACAAGCATATAAAGAAGCGGCTGTTACAATATTAAATTAATAAACTAATCACCCAAGCCAGCAATGGCTTTTCTTTTTACTACATAACAGAACGTACATTCCCACTATGGAGGTTTTTTACTTGTCATATCATCATCAAATAACTAAAACCGAGCAATTTGTAGAGGACTTATACCATGAAATAGGAATTACCGAAACACATCAGTTAGAAATTGATGAGCTATCACAGCTCCTGAATATTTGGATTCATTATGCGAGCATTCCAAGCAGAGCAATAGATTCCGTAAAAGGATTTTCCACTATGTTTATAGATGATCGTAATAACCTAGTTAAACAGTGGCTCGAATTTTTACACGAGCTCTGCCATCTACTCCGACATTCAGGAAACCAGACCTTGATGCCACAACAATTCACCGATGTACAAGAGAGAGAAGCTGAAAGGTTTGTACTTTATGCAGCAATTCCCTTCTCGATGCTCAATAGATTGACCTTACCCTCTCTAAAAAGAGATGCAATCGCTTTTGTGGCACATGAGTTTCGAGTACCGTTGGAACTTGCAGAAAGGCGGATCGAACAGATTGATCAAGTCAGTTATCAATCGAAACTCATGCTGGAAAACATATCTACCTTTAATGACTCTTCTTTCTCTTTCGATGAGGACCTAAATAACTACAGCTCGCTAGGGGTCCGAATTCGTGCCTATTACGACTATGACGGCGATTGGTCACGTCCACACACTTTAGTGGTAGAACAGCCAGCAGGCTTCAATTGGGACAGTCAGTTGCCTATTCAGATTGATAAGAACTATAGGCAGTGTGATATTCCACCATACTTACCTGGATCTGCTGCATCTGTACTCTCTGGAGATATCCAAATTATTCATGATAAACCTGGCTTTGTATCTATTAATCTATCTAAAATCGCTTGGAGACATGGGAAATCTATAGATCAACTCTTCTTATCGGTAGATACAATAGAGGATGCTCTTAACTTTTAACGGAAGGAGAAATCTCTTATGGCTAGCTACACTAAAATCCCCGCCAACAACAAGCAGGGGTATAAGTGGATTTGTACAATAGAGGGTCCTCCGGATCCTGTTACAGGCAAAAGAAATCAGATCCCTAGAAGAGCTGATACACAAAAAGAGGCTTTGGCACGTGCCCAGTCTGTCTATAATGAGCGCAAACTGGGGATAGATTCAAAGAAAAATAAAAAGACAACAATCAAAGATGTCGCTGAGGAATGGCTCAAAACCTATTCAAAAGGAAAAGTGAAGCGCAGAAGTGTTGTACAACGAGGAGTTCAGATTAATAACTTAAATAATTACTTCAAAAAGAAACCTATTAGCAAAATTACTCATCGAGATTATCAGAACTTTTTAAATGATCTTGATGACCAGGAATATGCTCATAACACTATGCTAGGAATAAACAATACAGCAAACATGATTTTTAAGTATGCGATAAAACATAAAATAAGAATTGATAACCCCACCATTGATGCAGTCATACCGCAAAAGGTCATAACCGTTGAAGAGATCGAGAACAAGGACCAACTCATTGAAGACAAGTATTTGAATAGATCTGAGCTGCTAGATTTTTTCTCGACGATTAATGAACATGGTGAGCTGCAGGACAAAGAAATATTTTACCTGCTTGCTTTCTCGGGATTTCGATCAGGTGAACTGTGTGCATTAAAGTGGACCGATATCGATTTTGTTTCTAATCAAATAAGAATCACAAAAACAATGGATAGCGATAACATGCGGAATTATCAACTGGTGACACCTAAGACCACAGGATCTATTCGACTGGTACCCATCGATGAAAATGTAATGATCATGTTGATGGAACATAAAGAGCGGCAAACTTCTCAAATGAAATCGCAGCGTGATTATTTCAAAGATTACCATGACAAGAAATTTGTTTTCCGTAATGACGATGGATATCCTTTGAATGTGCAACACATTCGCATTAGGATGCAAAGAATTATTAAAGATACTTCAATCACTAAACATGCCACTCCACACATCTTTAGACATACCTTCGTCAGTATGCTCGCTGAAGCAGAAGTCGACTTAAATACAATCATGCAAAGAGTAGGTCACGAAAACGAAAAAACAACTTTAAATATTTATACGCATGTAACACAAAAGATGCAAAAAAATGCCGACTTGAAGATAAAAAACCATTACTCTGATGTTCTCAATCTCAGCACTTTGCAGGATATGTGATTTTTAATGTGATTTTCTCATAATTAAGGCCTCCAAATGGAGGCCAAAACATTGATAGAACAGTATTTTTCTAAGAATTACAATAAACTATAACTAAATATAGAACATGTAATTGTCAGCAGCACTTTTCTCTTCAAAAGAAATAAGATCTTGCAATGTTGTAGAATCTAGAGCACTAGCGATACCATCTCGAATTCTTAGCCATAAATCCCGCTTCGCTGGATCATCTTCTTCTGTAAAGTCGACTGGAGAAATAGGTCCTTCCAGAACGCGAATAACATCACCTGCTGTAATGGTTGACGGATCACGAAATAAAATATAACCACCGTAAGCCCCACGAACACTTTTTACCAACCCTGCATTACGAAGTGGTGCAATCAATTGTTCAAGATAATGCTCTGATAATTGATTTTTCTCAGCAATACTTTTCAGTGAAGTTGGTCCCTCACCAAACTTAGAAGATAGTTCCATCATAATGGTTAAGCCGTAACGTCCTTTTGTTGATATTTTCATATCTAGCACCTCTTTCTATTCATATAAAAATCTTGTATGATTGTTTGCTGTTCATTTCATCTGTATGGTTAGCATAATCGGTACATAATCGGTACGTTTGGGTGATCATTAACACTATTCCAATCTATTCCGATCATTACCCTTTGCTTATGGTAACATATTCAGTTCCTATATGGAAAACAAACCGTTACAAATAGAAGAAATGTTCGTCCCGAGTGGACATAACTCAGTATGTGATCTCATGTTGATTATGTTAAAATACAATATGGGCACAATTTTAATATAAAGCTGGTGATTCTGATGTCAATAGATAATAGTAACACACGTGTCGTTGTCGGCATGTCCGGAGGTGTCGATTCCTCTGTCACCGCGCTGCTTCTGAAACAGCAAGGTTATGATGTGATCGGTATCTTTATGAAGAATTGGGACGATACCGATCAATTCGGTAATTGTACGGCTGAAGATGATGCGGAAGATGTACGCCGTGTCTGTGAGCAGATCGATATCCCCTACTATACGGTCAATTTCGAGAAGGAATACTTTGATAAAGTATTCTCCTACTTCCTTGATGAATATAAGTCCGGTAGAACGCCCAATCCTGATGTGATGTGCAATCGTGAGATCAAATTCGGGGAATTCTTGAATAAAGCTCTCAATTTAGGTGCGGATTATGTTGCTACAGGGCATTATGCCAGAGTAGTGGAAGAGAATGGCGTTTATAAACTATTACGTGGTATTGATAGTAATAAAGATCAGACCTACTTCCTAAACGCCTTAAATCAGGAACAATTCTCGAAAGCCATGTTCCCGATCGGACATCTTCCTAAGCCGGAAGTACGACGCATTGCAGAAGAAGCAGGTCTATATACTGCGAAGAAGAAAGATAGCACAGGCGTCTGTTTCATCGGTGAACGTAACTTCAAAGAGTTCCTTAGCCAATACTTACCTGCTCAGTCTGGTAAAATGGTTGATGTTGCAACCGGTGAAGTTAAAGGCGATCACGATGGATTGATGTATTATACCCTCGGTCAGCGTCAAGGTCTTGGCATTGGTGGATCAGGTAATGGTGAGCCTTGGTTTGTAGCTGATAAGAATCTAGAGCATAACATTCTATATGTCGTGCAAGGTGATAGTCATCCTAGTCTTTATTCTAATGGGCTTATAGCAACGGATGTGAATTGGATTGCAGGAGAAGGATCTTTGCCCAAAGGACCTTTTACTTGCACAGCCAAATTCCGTTACCGGCAGCCTGATCAAGCTGTGACGCTGAACTGGCTTGCCGATGGATCGGTTAACGTCGTTTTTGATAAACAACAAAAGGCCATTACGCCAGGACAAGCTGTCGTCTTCTTCCAAGGCGAAGAATGCCTCGGTGGTGGCACCATCGATAAAGTTGATAAAATACCTTACACTATCCCTCCAATACGAACAAAATAAACAAATGCCCTTCTCGTCATTGATGAGAAGGGCGTTTTGTTATTTATAAAAGTTGTAGTGAGTAGCACGCTTTATCCGATCCATACAAAAATGAAATCTATAATTCACGCCGACGTTCTTGATTCAACCTAATCTTAGACTCATTTCCTTGCTCCGTTGCTTGATAGAATACCCGACGTGAGATTTCCTTAGGTAAATAATCTTGCTTTACAAAATGATTAGGAAAATTATGTGGATACTTATATCCTTCATGTCCAAGTTTTACAGCGCCTTTATAGTGAGTATCTCTTAAGTGTAGAGGTACCTCTGCTGATCTGATATCATCCATAGCGGTCATCGCTTTGGAAATAGCCAACACTACTGCATTCGATTTAGGACTTTCAACTGCAAAAAGAATCGCTTGTGAGATATTCAACTTCCCCTCAGCCCATCCATTATTCCGATACGCATCAAGTGCAGTTACCGCTTGTACTAGCGCCTGCGGATTAGCAAGCCCTATATCCTCACTGCTAGCTGCAATTAAGCGTCGGATGAACACCATGGGATCCATGCCAAGCTTCTCCACCCCATACAGAAACCAGAATAGAGCAGCATCGCTTGAACCTCGAATACTCTTATGAAATGCCGATATGATATCATACTGTGTGGATTCATCTGCCTTGACGATGGGTCTACGGATCGATTCTTCCGCGACTTCAATCGTAACGTGAATCGTACCATCATCCTCTGGAGCTGTCGTCAACACCGCTAACTCTAATGCATTAAGCGCTCTACGAATATCCCCATTTGCCATCGTTGCGATATGCTCTAGTGCATCTTCATCCACATTGAGCTTCATGTATCCAAGCCCTTTTTCCGAATCTATGAGTGCACGTTTCATGGCGATTAAGGAATGTTCCTTCGTGAGCGGGTTTAATTGAAATAACGTTGATCGACTCATTAAGGCGCCGTTGACGTAATGAAATGGGTTTTCCGTTGTCGCTCCAATAAACACAATGGTGCCTTTCTCAACAGCAGGTAACAATGCATCTTGCCGAGAACTGTTAAAGCGGTGTACCTCATCTAAGAAAAGAATCGTCTTAGTTCCATACAAAGACTTGCTGGTGTGAGCCTGATCAATCACCTCTCGCACGTCTTTCACAGAAGCTTCTACCGCATTTAGTCGTACAAATGTAGCCTTGGTATGATGAGAAATAATATGCGCTAACGTCGTTTTACCAGATCCAGGTGGCCCATATAAAAGAATCGATGAGACTTGATCTGCTTCAATCGCACGTCGCAATAACTTTCCTTGTCCAACAATATGTTCTTGTCCAATATATTCATCCAGATTCACCGGGCGCATTCGATCCGCAAGTAGCCGCGAGACGGGGTCCGATTCCTGCTGAAAAGAAAATAAATCCATTATAAATTCACGTCCTAACTATCCATCATGATTAGAAATGTCTTTGTCCATCATATCACAATCGTAGTGAACACAAGAAGAACCGTCTGGCTTCATTCGCCTGACGGTTCTATAGAACACTCTATGCTAACTCATTATTGAAGATTTGCAGATTGCTTAAGCTCCATTCGCATTTTGACAATCACTTTGCGGATACTGTCTTCAGATAAATGATAGGCTTGCTGCAAATATTCAACAGAGCGACCTTCTGAATATAAACCAAAAATCTCTTCATTCCTACGAGTGATCAACTTCCGTGTACCACTAAGTTCTCCCCAGCCTACACGCTGTTTGTTCTTCTTCGGGATGTATATCAATTCACCATGAATATACTGTTGAAGCTCTTTCAACAAATTAGGTGGAAGCACATCCTTGCCATTTTTGTAATTCGCGATAACCAACGTCCTCCTTAAACCATTGTCCAACTACTGCTACGTTTAAGACTTTTTTATTCAATACCATTGATTTCGCCTCCTTTCAATTATGTATTTTTTTCCAACTGAATTTATTATACCTCATCCAATGCCCTCGTGGTTATAAAAAAATAATAAGAGAGACCGCTTGCCGCGGTCCCCCTTATCAACAGGATTTCCGCTTACGCGGAAACCACCTCGTATGCTTTGATCAATTCAATCAGCCTCCTTTCACGGCATAATGGTCGGTTCCGACATCCTTATTAACTCATAACATCAGGTATGCGAACAAGTGAAAGAATAAGTATAACTATTTTTTACCTCAACTCTTTAATTTCATTATGATTCAGGCCAACCTTGCACAACTATATCTTCGTCCTTATTCTCCAAATAATCTGGAACAGCTTCACCATGCATAATCCATAACTCATGCAATGCACGGGTACATCCCACATACATCAGTTTGGCATCCCATGGTTTGGGACCGTAATGGTCTAGATCGGCATCGGCTACAATGACAGCATCGAATTCCAACCCTTTAGAAAGATACACTGGTATTATGGATAACCCACCTTGGTAGGCTTGTTTACTTCCATCGATTAAATGTAAATCTGGTGTCACTTTTACTAATTGATGATGAAGTTCTCTAGCTTCGCTTAGGGTTCGCGTCAGAATAGCTACCGTCCGATATTCTTTGGAGGATAGTCGATTTAATGCCGTTTGTAGATCGTCTATTCTCGCTCCTTCCTCGTTACCGTAAGGAATTAACCGAACAGTATCTCCACTACGGAATACGGGAACAGCCATCAGATCACTTTGGACACCCTTTTCCAAAATCCCGTTCGCAAATTCGATAATCTCCATCGTTGAGCGATAACTCCGAGTTAATGCGAAGTAGGCTGTATGTTCTCGTTGGAATAACGAACTCATCTCTTCCCATTGATGAACTCCCCGGTAAGCATGAATTCCTTGTGATAGATCTCCTAGAATGGTGAAGGAATGTCCTCGGACAAAGAAATCCAATATGGCTACCTGGAATGGCGAGAAATCCTGTGCCTCATCAATGACAATATGATCAAATCGCTGTTCACTGGTTATATCATTCAATAAATAATGAATATACAAAAGTGGCGATAGATCTTCTTCACGGATAATGCCCTTCTTAAGATCGGATTGTGTTGATTTCAACACGCTGGCCGGAATTCCTTGTAAGCAATCATCTGACCATCCAGTTGGTGCTTTTATAGCACGAAACATTTGTTTATATAATGTCAAAGGCTCATACTTAGGCCACTTGGTAGCATAACTTTTCTCACGTTGTGTTGCCTTTTTCTTACGATCTTTAAACACGGCTTCAGATGGGGACTTTTTGAGTTCCATTTCCACCCAGCGATGAATTCTCGCCATGACTCGTTCTTTTCTTTTGGCAAGAGGATACGGCTTGTATTCTTCATTATACCAATGCAGAATCTTGTCCCGCGATAACACCTTGCCATCCCATGGACTGAAATCGCCTTCTGGAACAGAAGACATTTCCAGAGACTCAATTACACTTGAGATCATCTTCATGAGTGTCAACGAGCCTTTAAATCGGCCTGGAACCTCATCATTTATCTCTCGAGTTCCACCCGTATGTTCGAACCAATAATCAAGTGTCTCTGCCGCATCTGCAAGAGGCATATTCAGCTCAAGCACTTCCAACGCCCAATCCGCAAATGTACTCTGTTGAATATCTCCCACCCCTAGTTCAGGGAGTACATCAGAAATATAATCTAAGAACATATGGTTGGGAGCAAAAATAATCATTTTTTCTGCCGTAACTTGCTCTTTATACTGATAAAGTAAGTAGGCCAGACGATGTAGCGCGACCGTTGTCTTTCCGCTCCCCGCTACGCCTTGAATGATAAGAGCTGTATTCTTGGCAGCACGAATAATTTGGTCCTGCTCAGCTTGAATCGTTGATACGATGTCACGTAGCTTATTATCTTTGTTCTCTCCAAGCCTATAGACTAGAAATTCATCTGATACCGCTGGTTGCTCATTCTCTTTGTTATAGGTATCCGAGACTCTTTCTAAGATTTGCTTGCGAATAACGACGTTTCGTTTCAAAAATACGAGCCCCTCAATCAATCCTTCAGGCGCTTCATAGGATGTTGCCTCATCACCTCCGGTGAATGAGTAAAAAAGACTTGCTACAGGCGCACGCCAATCAATAACAAGTGGCTGATCTGTTACAACTTCCCGATCAACACCTAACTTACCAATATAAAGTGGTTTTCTGTCTTTATCCTTTGTACCCTGGAAATCCAAGCGTCCAAAATAGGGCTCCTGTACGCTTTTGGCTAGTGTTATACGTTTCTCTTTGCGCGCCTCTTCGAGGACCTGCTCTGTGAAATCGTGCCCAGTATAGACATCAACACTTTGTAACCATTGCAGTTGACGATCAATTTCTGTGATCGCATCATTCAGCCTTTTCTCTTCCTCTTGATAGGCACTTTGAAAGTTGTCCTCCATTTTCAGTTACCTCCTAAAAGT
>Ga0153923_100412_pt1 | contig 14310 bp, 13 predicted proteins | sample TSNJ007MetaG_FD_104682 | JGI IMG/M metagenome (GOLD analysis project Ga0153923, IMG submission 104682) | Attine ant fungus gardens microbial communities from New Jersey, USA - TSNJ007 MetaG | ecosystem: Host-associated > Fungi > Mycelium > Unclassified | place: USA: New Jersey, Brendon T. Byrne... | reverse complement strand
TCAAGTTCGGCGCATTATTAATCCCTTGATCACCTACAGCGTGGCAAGTCAGACACGCCGCTTTGAACTTCTCAGCTAAAGCAGGATCCTCTGGCAGCACAGCTACGGGTGCTTTCATCGAATCTATCCACTTCTGAAAATCTTGCTCACTAACCGATTTCACCTTAAATTCCATGAATCCATGAGACGGCCCGCATAGTTCCGCACATTTCCCACGGTAAACGCCTTCATTAGGTGCACTGAAGCTGAAGCGGTTAATCGTCCCGGCTGGGTTGGTGTCAATTTTACCGGAAAGGGAAGGGACCCAGAAGGAGTGCAGCACGTCTTTAGTCTCCAGTTCAAAAGCAATATCTTTGCCCACTGGAATAATCAGATCCTGCGCTGTAGTCACCTTGTAATCGGTATACTCAAACTCCCACCAATATTGGTGGCCGGTTACTTTAACCTTAATCGCATCCTTGTCATTGGCATGATCATCTCCTGCGGCGAACACTGCTTTCACCGTTGGAACTGCCAGTACCACTACGAGGATAAGCGGAATGACCGTCCAGAGAATCTCAAGCTTGATGCTACCCTCAACCTGCTCAGGGATTTCATTCTGACCCGGCTTTCGACGGAAACGGATCAGTACATAAGCTGCAATCGTAAAGACAATCAGCAACACGACGATCATAATACTGATCGACAGCTCCATTAATCCATAAGACATTTCCGCCTGAGGCCCCTGTGGTCTGAGCACTGACAAGTCCTCACGGCCGCACCCGGCAAGAAAGAGACCAAACATAGCGGTCATGGGAAGGAGTCGCTTTACAGCCTGCCACGTTTTCATCATTGATCTACCCCGCTTTTCCCGATTTCGTAGGTTCCTGTTTTTTTCTGTCAATTATAACAATCACTATTAATATAAGTTTAAGGGAAAGTTTTGTCAATCGTTCACAACTAGTTCACATTGTAATTTTCGACATAATAATTCCTTGTCCCACCTGCATTTATGCGCATTTTTTGAAAACGCAATCAAATAAAAAATGATCGTTAAAGCGCATTCATTGTGAAATGTGTCTATTAATTCATTTGACTATTTTATGAGAGACAATATTTCTTATTCATAAATGTACATACAAAAAAAACCGATTCCTGCAACAAACGCTGCTCGGGCACGGTTTATAAGAATCCTCGTGGATGTTATTACTCAAAATGATGTCAAAAGTAAGTGACACTCGTATCTGTTAGCTAGGAGACGGATGAATTCATCTTTACCAGCTCATGCTCCACGACCATGGTCAGTTCTTCTTCATAGCCTCCGGTAATCCGATATTTTCGGACGTACTCCTTTACGAATTTCTTGGGATCTTTGGGCCGGAAAATACGTGTCATTTCCCGTAAACTTTCCTTGACTTCGTTATGACCTTTACTTGCCATGATCAGTTCCCTCCCAAAACATTGAAAATGAATGCTCCGTTGTAGAGAATGCATGATGAAAAGTACGCCGTAACCTCGAATGCAAGTGAAGCAACCATTACACATACGTGGCTTGCATTATCCGCCAAAACGTAAAATTCAAAGCTTCAAAGCCTTGAGATACTGGTTCGCCGGTGAAGCAGGTTCGTCGTGATTTGGGCTGAGAGTAAGGACGCCTGTTGAACGAAAGCTCCTTGACACTTTTATTACCCGAAGAGCCACTTACTGAATCACCCCTTTCGGGCCTTATCGTTATATTGTATCATATTCCGGTCCAACTTCCACCTTTCCTTGTAAAATGTGCTAATTGGAAAATTTTTATTTTTTTACAATGTTCTTCGTAAGTCATATTGCTCGTGTCGGGTTAAAATACAATATGCTCTATAGCAGGCCACACCTAGCACATACCACAGCAAGAAAAGGAGATCATTATGGGCCAACCTACACCATTACTGACTTCATCTTATAACGTAGTTCCCGCGATGACTACCGCGCTACCCGAGGAAACTGCAACGCGCCGTGAGGGTCTTGAACAAGCTGATTATGCTATTCAGAAAGAATATCCAAAGATGCATAGTATGCTTATTGCTCGCCATGGCAAGCTCATCTTTGAACGTTATTACGGCAACCATCATGCCGGGGCATTAAATGATCTTCGATCTGCGACTAAAAGCTTTATCAGCGCAATTACCGGAATCGCTATCGATCGGGGAGATATCCCTGATATCGATGTCTCGGTTTCCAAGGTACTTCGTAAACATGTTCCATACCTGCACTCCCCTCATTTATCAAAAATCACTCTCCGTCATCTGCTTACCATGACTTCCGGATTTAGCTGGATCACGGGCAAGAAGCTGGGGGAGCCTTTCGTCCGGAATCTCCATCGTAGTCGCCGCTGGGGTTCCTTTGCTCTTAGTATGAACATAATTCCGGAACATATCGGTCAATTTCAATACCGTAGTATCGACACCCATCTGATTTCGATGATCCTTAGTGAATCTACAGGTCTCGATGCATTCACCTATGCTGCTGAGCATTTATTTAGCCCTCTCCGAATGACTCACACGGCTTGGTTACCGAGTCCCGAAGGACATAGTATGGGACATATTGGTCTGTACTTAAACTCAAGAGATATGGCTAAATTTGGTATGTGTCTGCTTAATAACGGCGTATTTGCGAAGCAGCAGATCATTCCGAAGCATTGGCTGCAAGAAGCACTAACTGCACAGACTACGGGATACCCGGCTTTTGGAGATTACGGATATCAGTTCTGGGTGGGTACGATGAGCGGCCAACCCTACAAGCTTGCCCACGGTCATGGCGGACAGCAAATCCTTCTCCTACCCAAGTTAGATACGGTAGTGGTCTTTACAGCAGAGAGTAAAACAAACAATTGGAAGAACCCCCGCAAGCTGTTGGAAAAGTATATTATACCCACAATGAGCTAAACATACTTTTTCCTGACAAGTCATAGGCTTTTAAGGAAGAAGGAGTAGCGAACTAACCCCCTTCTTCTCCAAGTAGAAGGAGAGTGAGCCCTTTGTCCCCTTTCAAATCATCCACCGGATTGCCCGATAATATTGCGGGCGCGCTGTGCTATTTTTTCCCTTTTATCGGCGGTGTTGTCTTTCTCGCTCTGGAGAAACGCAACCGCTTCGTGCTGTTCCACGCGTTGCAATCACTGCTTACGTTCGGCGTGCTGATGATTCTCCATGTCCTAACCGGATTTATCCCTTTTCTCGGTTCCCTGTTGAGTGCAATCCTCTCTCTTTGCAGCTTTGCTATATGGCTGCTTATGATCTATCAAGCTTTAAGCAGCAGATGGTATAAGCTCCCTTGGGTTGGGGATATCGCAGAAAGTCAGATTCGACATCTATAAACACCGCTGAACTAACACCTCTTATCGCTGAAAAGTATTCCCTTTTGCCCATCCACTCCTTACAATGGAAAGACGGGCATCAACGGAATTCTACAGGCTGGAGGAATTTAAATGTATCTATTCATCATAAACCCGCGTTCCGGCGGGGGCGCAGGCGGGCGGACCTGGCATACTGTAGAGGCGCTCATGAAAGAGCGGATGCTGCCATATATGACCTTGTTTACGCATAGCGCAGAGGGTGCAGAAGCCCTCGTTCTAAATACAATTAAACACCGTGAGGACTGGAAAGCCGCGATTGTAATTGGCGGCGATGGCACGCTGCACAGCATTTTGGGTGCCCTTCGTGGCAAAGATATTCCTATGGCAATCATCCCTGCCGGCTCCGGTAACGACTCCGCACGCGGCTTCGGCATTCCGCTTTCGACTGAAGCAGCGCTGGAAGCTGCACTTAGCGAACGGTATATCGAAGCCGATCTGATCTCAGGCGCAAACGGACTGACTTTAACAGCCGTTGCCAACGGCTTTGATGCTCAGGTGGCCGAGAATGTGAATGCCAGCCGTTACAAACGGCTGTGCAATGCCATTGGTGCAGGCCAACTGGCTTATATCATCGGCATATTGCATACGCTGATGACGTTTAAGCCATGCCGGGTGAGTGTTGCGTGCGACGGGACGGAGCACGTCTTTGAAAAGGCATGGCTGGTCTCGGTCTGCAACCTGCCCAGCTACGGCGGCGGGCTCTTGATCTGCCCGCAGGCGAAGGCCGATGACGGCCAGCTCGACGTCTGCGTCGTGCACGGGTGCAGCCGCGGGCAGCTGCTGCGGCTGTTCCCAACGGTACTGAAGGGCAAGCATGTAGCGTTGCCCTTCGTGTCGATGCTGCGTGGACGTAGCGTAGCCGTCAACTTCGCAGAGGCCCGGCCGGCGATCGGCGATGGCGAGAGCTTCGGCAAAGGGCCGCTTGCCGTGCGCTGCGAGTCAGGGGCGCTGCGGGTGCTCTCGCCGCTGGCGGCGGTTAGCGCGCAGCGCCACGCCGATCCTGCAGCGGCATGCGGTAGCAACGGGTAATCCATACCCGTGCATCACAAAAAAAACAGCAAGAGACAGGCTTATAAACCTGTCTCTTGCTGTTTTGTGTTAACTTCATCCGAATCTACACCAAAGAGTCTTAGCTAAGTAGCCCTTCCTCTTCTTCCACGAAAGAGATTCTTCCGTCCTCCAGTGAAGCGATTCGCACGAGTGATTCTACCCGGTAACCAGCTTCCTGCAGTAACCGATTTCCTGGCTGGAACGCTTTTTCGATCACGATACCAATCCCAACCACACTTCCTCCTGCCTGCTCAACAATACGAGCAAGTCCGAAGGCGGCTTCGCCATTCGCCAAAAAATCATCAACAATCAGAACTCGCTCACCCGGAGCAATGAACTTCTTGGAAACGGTAATTTCATTCGTTTCTTTCTTCGTGAAGGAGTAAACCTTTTCTACATAAATATCCTCTGTCAGCGTCAACGATTTCTGCTTACGGGCAAAAATCAGCGGAACCTCCAGCTCTAATGCCGTCATAATCCCCGGAGCAATTCCCGAAGATTCAATCGTCAGTACCTTCGTAATCTCTTCGCCGGAAAAACGGCGGGTAAACTCACGGCCAACCTCACGCATTAGAAAGGGGTCCATCTGATGATTCAGAAAAGAATCTACCTTGAGCACGCCTTGCCCGAGTACAATACCTTCTTTTAACACCTTTTGTCTCAACAGCTCCATAGTGCTCCTCCTTCTCCCATCAATGAATCCTTTCTCCCCACTTTATAGACCTGTCGGTTTTTGTGGCAATAAATTTCCAACGATAGATTTTAAATTATGGTCATCCTTGCTCTTTTCTTGCCCATTATCATAACCCGTAATTCGGATCTCCACGAAATCGCCCGGATTTACCGGTTTAAAGATCAATTTCTCGCGATCTTCCAGTCTCACGTTAAATTTCATGTCCTTGAACATTTCAACTAGCTCTGCTTCTCCGGGACTTGCTCCTTTATCCAGAAACAGCAGTCCACGCAATTTTTTAGGACCATCCTCATGCACCACTTCAAAATGTACGATACATTCCATGCTTTTCACCTCCCTGTAATAGCTACTGCGCCTGTTCTTCCCCATCATCGCCTGGATCATGCATCACATATTTGCTGTGAATTTTGCTGTAACGCTCACCATAACGTTCTTCTAATTCTGCGCCCATATCCTGCTCCAGCTCGAACAGCACCATTTCCTGCGCAAAATGATTCAATAGCAGATCTACTAACACCGGGTGCTCGGTTACAACCGCTTGCGCCGATCCATCTTCATAGCGCATCCCGAGCATACACCAGCTCCGATCGATCACGAATGAGAACTTCCGTCCATCTGTTCGCTGAGTATCTCTTCCGAGAGGCGGCCATACCGGATAGGCGGCAGGAGCAGCATTGCCACCATCAAACGCCCACAAGAGTCTAACGCCACGCAACTCCGCCTGTTCAAGTTCACTCCGTAGAAGTGACGCTTCCTCACGCCACATATCCACTACGATCTCTTGCTCAGCCATATTAAGTTGGCGAATAAGAGCGCCCAATACATTGCGGTCACCTTCCACATTATAAAACGAAGGGCTAACAGGTCCACCGCGAGGCATCTCACTTTCCATATAAGCCAGTGAAGCTTGAACCCGTCCCGAGATCATGGTCGCAAGCTCCTCTGGATTGAGAACACTGTACCGCGCAGGTTCTCCTTCGCCACATCGTACATATCCCTGCTGCGTAAGGCGTTGTAACGCCGCATACACATTCGATCTTGAAACTCCGAGCTGTTTGGCAACCTCATAGCCAGAAGCCTGACCTTTTGTCGCAAGCTCTACCATAATTTTGGACTCCATCTCCGTGAAGCCCAGATTGCGCAGATGCAGCAGCAGCTGTTCCATCTTGTTGTCCCCCTAAGCTGACTGAAATCCGTACTATATTTGCTCTGACCCACATCGCGGGCACCATAAGGAGCCCTTAGGTAGTTCGTTCCGACAGATTTGGCACTGGATCATATCTCGTACACCATGGTCCTCAGTGACCGCAGATTCCTCCTGATGCTCATTCTTGTGCCATTCGCCGAAGCGACGGTCTAGTTCAAGCTGTCTTTTTCTTTCCCGTTCCAGCTGCTCGGCTTGTTTACGTTCCCGCTCAATATCTTGCTCGCTCGCCTTATATTCTTCAAGTGGCAGCTCATCATCCGGATGCTGAACTTCAGCATATACGACACTCTGCGGGTGCAGCTTCATTGCAATTTCCTTCTCTTCATCCGTAAGCTCATCTGCACCATAATATTGATCTTCGTCATCTTCATTCACAGATTGAACAAATACCGGTGTGGAAGGCACCCTTCTCGAAGCGGACAATGGCTCCAGCTTACTTCCGCATTTCGGACAAAAGTTTGCATCAAGCGCCACAATATGACCACAGGAACATAACCGCTCATTTTTCAGCTCAGCAATTCGTGTCCGCAGGACTTCGATTTTTTCCTGAAGTTTGGAACAGTTACGGGACAGCTCCACCATTTTACCTTCAGCTACCGACATATCCTTTGAACGATATCCTTCATAAAAAAGTCTGCCCATTTTCGTAAATTCAACTTCCATCTCTTGTTCAACATCGGAAATAAGTCCGTTCAGCTTGCCGATCTCTACTGAGTTTTGGGCTTTTTCGGTAACCCGGCTCGCGCTATCTTTAATTTTTTTGATAAAACTCATTACAGTTCCTCCCTCTCCAGCGATACGTATTTCTATCATACCAAATGTATCGAGTAGATTCATTAATGTGCTTTAATACGCGATTTAGAGGAGAATGTTCCTATAAAATCCATACTAATTGATTTAAGCCACTTCCCTCTTACACTTATGGGTTATATTTCCTAATTTTGAATGTAATTTTGCGTCAGGGGTTCTACATCGGTTAAAATAGAATTATCACAAATAACGAAATCGGGAGAGTTTCAGTGGAAGAACATGAGAGCACACAGCTTACGCTTAGTCAGCTACAGGTACACGTAAAGGATCTGCAACAGTGGCAAGGTAACAGCAACGAGGATTTCGCCAAACTGGTTAACGAGTTCGAAGCCTTACCGGCACTCTATCGCCACGCGTTAAATGATCTTCAGAATAAAATTGATGTGATCAAGACGGAATGGCAATCCCGCGACGGCTTCAGTCCCATCGAACATGTCAAATGCCGGATCAAAGAACCAAAGAGCATTCTTCAAAAGATGGAGCGCAAAGGCTACGGCTTCAGCTTGGAAAATATGGAGCAATACATTCACGATATTGCCGGAATGCGGATTGTATGTGCCTTCGTTAAAGATATATACCGTTTAGTAGATCATCTTAGTACACGCGAAGACATCCGCGTGCTTGAGATTAAAGATTATATAGCTCATCCTAAACCAAACGGATATCAAAGCCTTCATCTTATAGTCGGTATCCCACTCGTCCTACTGGAAGGAACACGCTGGGTCAAGGCTGAGATCCAGCTGCGCACCCTAGCTATGGACTTTTGGGCAAGCATGGAACATATTCTGTATTATAAATTCGATAAGCAGTTGCCTTCGCATGTCGCTGAGGAACTGAAAGAAGCCGCGCGCGCCGCTGATGAACTAGATCAAAAAATGCTTCGTCTTCGCCGCGAAATTCTAGAGCTTTCAGAAGGAGAATTGCCTCCTGCTGGTCAGCATTAGAATAACTAACCAGATACTCTGTTAGATAATTAGGCAAAACAAGAGGCTGTTTCAAGAGTAGCATTCACTACTTTTGAGACAGCCTCTTTCGTATTTTCACTTACCGCTTAATCAGACCCTTATTCGCCCGACGTGCAGACGCTTCTGCAACCCGCTGCATAATCAAAGTTAATCCCTCAATGGCTTTAGGTGTCTGCGGTAGCAACGTTCCCCAGTCTTCTGTAACTTCAGCTACTACTACCGGCGAAGGAAACGGTCTAGCCGCAATCTCATGGAACTGTGGCCCAGGCTGATGTAGCGAACCTTCAGCAGCCGCTTCTGCCAACCATTCGCCAGAGGAAATGGCCGGACCCTTGCGTTCAAGCCGAGCCAATTCTGTAGAAAGTTCACTAACCGAGACCTCTTCTTCCTCTGTTTCAGCTTCGTCGCTAGAAATATCCCCTTCAGCCCAAAGGGCAAAAATTCCGTCCAAGAGCTCTCCTTTAGTAAATCCTCTCAGCGAAAGTGCCAGCAGTGGCTCTTCAGCAAGACGTTCTTTAATAAGCTTCAAAGTTTCCGCCTTATGCTCCAAACCCTCACCCTCAAAAAGGGCTTGCTCCAGTTCACTATCCGTAGGTAGAAGCTCAAGTTCTGCCAGTTCACCCGTCAAACGTCCTTGCAGCAGGGAAAATACTTCCCCGGGACTTAGTGCCAGACTTCGTAATATTTCTTTTCTTCGGGAAGCATGCCATACCGGAACCTTCAGAGAGAGAGGTCGATCCGCTTGTTGTTCCTGAGCAGGCGCACTGGCGTTCAATTCACCCTTCGACCGAGACCCTCCCGTCACTTTCCCAGGTAGCACCGTCCATGCTGCTTTTACTAATCCAGGCACAACTTCCAGCCGCATCTCTAACCGTTCACTCATTGTTCGATCCCTCCGTAACACTCATATCTGTCTTACATCCAGTCCTGATCCTGCAGTTCAATAAGTTCCTTCAGCTCATGATTGGACATCTCAGTCAACCATGTTTCGCCAGAGCCAACAACCTGCTCGGAAAGATTTTTCTTACGCTCAATCAATTCATCAATACGTTCTTCCAACGTTCCTTGGCAAATCAACTTATGCACTTGAACATTTTTATCCTGACCAATTCGGAATGCCCGGTCTGTCGCCTGATTCTCAACTGCCGGATTCCACCAACGGTCATAATGGATGACATGATTAGCTCTTGTAAGGTTCAACCCTACACCACCCGCTTTTAAAGAAAGTACGAAGAAGGATGGGCCTTTTCCCTCTTGAAAATCATGAACCATCTCGTCGCGCTCGCGTTTTGGAATTCCGCCGTGCAAGAACAGCGGCGCTGTTCCATAACGCTTAGTCAGCTTGCTAACCAAGAGCTCACCCATCGCTACATATTGAGTAAAGATCAACACAGATTCTCCGACCTCCGCAATGCTATCCAGAATCTCGAACATGACTTCCATTTTACCGGAATGCTCACTTCGCGGACCCCTGCCTTCTTCTTTGCGGAATAGCTGAGGATGATTACAAATCTGCTTCAATTTCGTTAGAGAAGACAGCACGAGTCCTCTGCGAGCCATCCCGCTACTCTCTCCAATCACGCCAAGCATTTCATCCACGACACCCTGATATAGGACTGCCTGTGTTTCCGTCAGCGGACAATAAGACTTCAGCTCCAGCTTCTCCGGTAAATCTTTAGAGATATCCGGATCACTTTTCAAGCGGCGCAACAAGAATGGAGATACCAAGCGATGCAATTCCCTTAGTCGTTCTCCACCCTCTCCAGATACATAACGCTGCCGGAAGGAATGGTAGGTTCCTAGATAACCCGGGTTTAAAAAGTGAAAAATAGACCATAACTCACCTAGTCTGTTCTCTACTGGTGTCCCCGTCATAGCTATGCGATGCGGCGCTGATAGCTTCATCACACTTTGCGCCTGTTTCGTCCGATGATTCTTAATATACTGAGCTTCATCCAGCACCACAGTGGACCACTGAACATTCGCTAAATCCTCGCTGTCACGACCTGCTAAATGATAGGTCGTCAATACAATATCATGACTGGCAGCCAGTTCTAAAAAGCTATCTCCCCGCACTCGGCGTCCACCATGATGAATGTGAACTTTAAGCGAAGGCGCAAAGCGCTGCAATTCCCGCTGCCAGTTCCCCAAAAGTGAGGTTGGGCATAGAATCAGCACAGGCTCCTGCTTCTCTTCAGATGGAGCACTTAAAGCGCGGTCCAGCAGGCAGGTAATGACCTGCACCGTCTTACCGAGACCCATGTCATCGGCCAGACACACCCCAAATCCCAGACCACTGAGAATGGAGAGCCATTGATAGCCGCGCTCCTGATAAGGTCTCAGGGTGCCGTGCAGACCTTCAGGTACGGCACGCACTGGAAGATTACGCAATATGTCGCCCCGCATCAGCGATGACAATAGTCCGGATGTTTCCATCCCCGTGACCGACATCCCTTTCCAGAGCCGCTCTTCACCATCCTCAGCCTCTAGGCGCATCCAATCGGCTGCGGTCATTTCCCCATTTTCATGGCGTTTCATATATCTAAGAACCTGGCGAATTTCTTTAGGATCTACCTCAATCCATTCTCCGCGGAAACGTACAAAGGGTACGCCTGCCTCCACTAGTGCGTTTAGTTCTTCTTCACTGATTGTACTCTCCCCAAGTGAGGCTTCAATGCGAAATGAAATCAGCTCTTCCATCCCAAGAGCCACTGGAGCAGGACTATCAATCCCACTCACTACCGGCTGCATTTTCATCTTCATGCCAATCCGGCGGCGTCCCTCACGGCTCCAGCGCGATGGCATCTGCACGGTTATTCCACGCTCACGCAGCTGCTGCACCGTCTCCTTCAAAAAGAAATAAAGACGCTCTGGTTCCAAATCTGCTCCCGTAGGTGCAGGCATAGAAAGAGCGCGCTCTATGTCTGGAGAGATTCTTGCCGCTCGGCCCAGCGCTATAAGAAGCTGCTGCTGTATATTTCGATAGCGTTTCCCCCATAACGTAAACTCTCGTTCCTTACTGCTCCAAATCGATTTTGCCGGAATCCAGAATTCCCCTTCTTCCTTGTTCTCCGCCCAGAAGGTTAACCGCCAGATTTCTTCATTATCTCCAGGGGGCTCAAGACGTAGCCCAAGACCCAGCTGTCCACTCCGCGCTTCTTCAGGTTCCGATTGCGGCACATCGCTACCAGCTGTCTCATTCACAGTAGCCAGAAGATCTGTCACCTCTGCTTGCGTTCCCTGCACGGGTATATCCCGGCTGCCTGTAAGAAGACTATTCCACCACAGCTCAGTTAAAGGGGAGTAACCCCGGCGATAATTGGCTTTGTAAGGGGTAAGTTCACTTTCAATACCCGCAATCACTTTCTTTATCTCTGCAGTCATTACCGCCTGCATAAAGGAGTAAAGCACATAGGCGCCTGCCTCTTCCCTCGAAGATAAATCCCCCGCTTCAGCTATATGCGTCCCTAAGGCCAATACCGGCATGGACGACGCCAGCTGCAGAAAGATCTCCTTATCCTCCTGCTTTCGAAAAGCTGGAGACCAGCAGACCGTTGCTGCTTGTTCACCACCACGACGGCGTGAACCTACCGGACGTGGGGGCAAGGCTCCTGGCGTAACGCCGCCAGTACCCATCAATTCCAGCGCAAAGCGGGCTGCTGCCGCCCAATAGCGCAATTCGCCTCCAGGCTCTACTCCCTGATCTCGGCATAACGTCTCATCCCATGCCAGAAGCAGTTCAAATGCATCGCTAGGGACTAAGGCGAGCCCTTCGAATGTTCTTCCGGGCAATCCACGGCGTGCTGGCTTCCCCTCTACAGGAGGAGCCGGATATTTCACTTCTGCGAGTCGCAGAGCAGCACTCGCAAAAGGGCGAACTCCTCCCTGCAGCTCCAGCCGCTTCACCACTCGGGTCCAAGCGTCAACCTTCGGCTCCGAAGTTTCGCCAGAGAAGCAAAATAACACATCCCCCAACCATATTGCATAAAGATGCTTAGTCATCGGTGATCTCCTGTCTTTTAAGCAAGCAAAAAAAGAACCAGTCCGCCACCATCAGGTGGTAACTGCAACCTTTTTCGCGAGAAATAAATTTTGAAGCTATACAAGTAGAAGTAGTTTCTCCATCCTTTTAGAGATGAGATACACTCCTGTAAGAAATATAAGGATAAAGAACTAGGATAAAACTTATCTGCTCTTGAATCTTCATCTCTTCATCTTATACGAAAAAGCGCTGATTTAAAAACGTTTCTGCATATTTTCTGTAGATTTTTATACAAATAAAGTTGAAGTACGTAGAAACACTCATGAATTTGATTCATTTCAGCATATTTTTAATAAATGTTCTAGCCACTATCGTAAAATACCCTTCACCACTACCATACTATCCATGAACATTATGACTCGCTAGTCACTTCTTTTCTTGTTTATAGTCTTAATTGTACCGAAAGCGGGTATATTCTAAGTAAGCATCACCCTATTAAAAAGCTAGGGAGTGAATTCTTTGAGACGTTATAATCCTTATAAATGGTGGAATCTTCTGTTCTTTTTAGGTGTGATTATCGTGAATGTGCTCTCGGTCACCTTACCATTAGGCGGGCACAGCACTGGAGAAATCTCTGATAAATATCAGACCTACATCACACCTGCCGGTTACGCGTTTTCCATCTGGTCATTGATTTATCTACTGTTAGCCGGCTTCATTATTTATCAATTCCGCTCCTATACAGCCTCTAGAGATTCTGTGCGGGCGGTTCAGTTCTGGTTTGTTCTGAGCTGTATTTTTAATATGAGTTGGCTCTTCCTTTGGCAATACTTATACATTGAGCTCTCTCTGGTTGCTATGGTGCTGATGTTAATCACACTGATTGTCATTTACCGAAAAACACGTTTGATCGCTAATCCTACCTCAGGCGAGAAATGGCTGATGAAGCTACCCTTTAGTATATACCTTGGCTGGATCTCTGTGGCTACTATCGTGAACATCAGCGTTGTTCTAGAAAAGAATCATTGGGGAGGTTGGGGTCTTAGCGGTAGCACCTGGGGCGTTATCATGCTCTGCGTAGGAACTCTACTTGCAATTGTGGTCAGCTATCCTTACCGAGATAGCATTTATCCACTCGTATTCGTGTGGGCCTTCATTGCGATTGCCTTGGAACACAAAGAGACCAGCGATGTCTATTTAACCGGAATGATTACAGCAGGCCTCCTGCTTCTTTACAGCATCTGGTTATTGTTCAAACCCCGCCGTAGCAGGTATCGGAGATACAGAAGTTACTAATTCTAATATAAAAAAAGGCAGGCTAGGGTTATCCACCTTAGCCTGCCTTTTTGGTAAAATAATAAAAGTGCAAAGGATAACTCCTTATTTCTTACGAGCTACCGCTTCAATCTCAACAAGTCCGTCTTTAGGCAGACGCGCAACCTCAATAGCACTGCGGGCAGGATAAGGTTCTTTAAAGAAGGTGCTATAAACCTCATTAACGGCCGCGAAATCATTCATATCCTTTAAGAATACAGTTGTCTTTACTACATGGTCTAGTGTTGCACCAGCTTCCTCAAGAATCGCTTGTACATTGTTAAGCGCTTGACGCGCTTGTTCTTGTACACCCTCAACCAAATTACCCGTTTCCGGATTCAGACCAAGTTGTCCTGAAGTGTATACCCAGCTACCCGTGGTTATAGCTTGACTATAAGGACCGATTGCTCCGGGTGCTTTTGTTGTAGCTACTTGTTTTTTGCTCATCTTACTACCCCTCTCCATTATGCGCTGATCATTTATTGTCCATTGTAAGTCCTGTTCTCATCTTAATGCAAATTTATTAGAGACCCAGAAAGCTTAGCGTTTCCCAATCACATGTATCACTTCATTCGTATAAATATGTAATCCATGGGTATCCGCAGACGCAATGTTAACCATAGCTCTTGCGACTGTCGTACCAGGTATTGCACGATATTTAGCCGCCTTACCCACCATTACAAAATCCAGCGCTTTCATCAAACTGGCTCCGACTCTCTCCCCTAATCTGAATTCTTCACGTTGGCCCAGTAGCAAGGAGGGGCGAAATATATGCATACCTTGAAATCCAATAGCGGTTAAACCTTCTTCCGCTCTTCCCTTAGTCCGACTGTAGAAATTACGCGACTTCGCATTTGCCCCTATTGAAGAGACGGCCAAAAACTGTTTAACACCCTGTTCTCTCGCTATGGC
>Ga0153923_100410_pt1 | contig 14362 bp, 13 predicted proteins | sample TSNJ007MetaG_FD_104682 | JGI IMG/M metagenome (GOLD analysis project Ga0153923, IMG submission 104682) | Attine ant fungus gardens microbial communities from New Jersey, USA - TSNJ007 MetaG | ecosystem: Host-associated > Fungi > Mycelium > Unclassified | place: USA: New Jersey, Brendon T. Byrne... | reverse complement strand
CACATCCAGTTCGATCCCATACCCTTTTCCGACTGCCTTGCGGAAGGCTGCAATGGAATTCTCCGGAAGCATGTCCGGCTGCCCGTGGAGTCCCCGGTGGGCAAAAAAACGGGTTGAAAACTGTTTCATATATTGCCTCCTAAGCTGATCCTTCTTTTTCTAAATTTAGTCTAGCAGATTTGTCCCTAAAATACAATGTTAATGAAAAAGGATTTCCTGATACGGAAATTTTGGGGAAATTTGGAGGGATTATTATGTGGAAACAAAAGGGACTGGTCATTTGCCTGGTCGGAATTTTGTTTGTGGCAGGACTATGGAGGAATCAGCGTGCATGGGAAGCAGATGCCCTGGTGAGTCCGGAGGGGAAGAAGATTGCCCTGACCTTTGATGACGGGCCCCACAGCAAATATACGGAGGAACTGCTGGACGGGTTAAAAGAAAGAGGGGTAAAGGTCAGCTTTTTTGTACTGGGGAGCCGGGTAGTGTCCAACCGGGAACTCGTGCAGCGGATGGCAGAGGAAGGTCATTTAATTGGAAGCCATACATATTCTCATGTGGAACTTACGCAATATGAGTTGACCGAAGCGGTCTGCGAAATTGAGCAGGCCTGTGAAGTTTTGAAAGAAGTTACGGGACAAGAAATCGAATATGTACGCCCTCCCTATGGGAGCTGGAGTGAGGCGTTAACCGATGCTACATCACTAACCATGGTAAAATGGACCATCGATACCCTGGACTGGAAATACAAAGATGCGGACCGGATTGTAAGTCAGGTACTGAAGGAGGCGCAGGATGGCAGCATTATCCTGATGCATGACCGCTATGCCTCCTCTGTGGACGCGGCTCTGCGAATCGTGGATGCGCTGCAAAAGGAAGGATATGAGTTTGTAACCGTGGATGAATTGTATGTGGATTAGAGGGACGCACGAGAAACGGCTTGACAAGAGCGGAGGATAGGGTAGAATTATAAGTACGAATTTGATATGCAATTGTCATTCTGAGCGCAGTGAAGGATCTAGTGAAGGATCTAATGTAAAATTTGCGCTCAGAATGGCAGTTTTTCAGCACGCTTACGGCTTGTGCATAGGGAAGAAGGTGCTTTAATGGATTTATTTGATTATATGCGGGAAATAAAATTGGAGAAGGACTCACCTTTGGCTTCAAGGCTTCGGCCGGCTACCCTGGACGAGGTAGCGGGCCAACGCCATATTCTGGGGAAGGACAAGCTGCTCTACCGTGCAATTGCAGCAGACAAGCTCAGTTCCATTCTTTTCTATGGACCGCCAGGTACGGGTAAGACGACGCTGGCGAAGGTGATTGCCAATACCACGAAGGCGGAATTCCGGCAGATTAATGCCACTTCAGCGGGCAAGAAGGATATGGAGGCTGTTGTGGAGCAGGCCAAGCAGACGCTGGCTTTACATGGTAAAAGGACGATCCTGTTCATTGACGAGATCCACCGCTTTAATAAAGGCCAGCAGGATTATCTGCTTCCTTTCGTAGAGGATGGAACGATTATCCTGATTGGAGCTACTACCGAGAACCCATATTTTGAAGTGAACCGGGCATTGATTTCCCGCTCTATTATATTTGAGTTAAAGCCCCTGGCTCCGGAAGATATCCGATCCATTCTCGACCGGGCCGTCTATGACGAGAAGAAGGGGATGGGTGCCTATCATGCTGAAATTGCGGAAGATGCACTGGATTTTCTGTCGGATATCTGTGACGGAGATGCCCGCTCTGCCCTGAATGCTATTGAACTGGCCGTGCTGACGACGCCGAAGGGGGAAGATGGTAAGATTCATATTACCATGGAAGTGGCGGAGGAATGCATCCAGAAGCGGAATGTCCGTTACGATAAGACCGGAGATAACCACTATGACGTTATCTCAGCTTTTATTAAGAGCATGCGGGGCTCCGATCCGGATGCGGCCGTGTATTATCTGGCCAGAATGCTGTATGCAGGGGAAGATCCGAAGTTTATCGCCAGAAGGATTATGATCTGTGCATCGGAGGATGTGGGAATGGCAGATCCCAATGCCCTGACGGTGGCCGTATCAGCGGCCCAGGCACTGGAGCGGATAGGTCTTCCGGAAGGACGGATTCCGTTAGCGCAGGCGGCAATCTATGTGGCGACCGCCCCCAAGAGCAATGCCTCTTATATGGCCATTAATGCGGCTTTTGAGGCAGTGAAAAAGGTACAGGTAAAGTCGGTTCCGCCGTGGCTGCAGGGGTCCTCTTACAGCGGCGCTTCCGAGCTTGGGCGGGGGCGTGGTTATAAGTACGCCCATGATTTCCCAGGCCACTATGTGAAGCAGCAATACCTGCCGGACGAACTGGCAGGAAGGCGTTTTTTTGAGCCTGGCGAAAACGGATATGAAAAAGAAATTCAAAAATATGTGGAATTCTGTCGGAAACTATAGTATGATTATGTAGGTAGGTGACCGTATTGAAAGAGAAAATCAGCCGCTTGTCCAGGGGGATAGTGGAACAGGATGCTCCGCAGCTGGAGCTTTTACATCCTAGTATTGAAGAGACGATCGCATACGGTCGTATTCATCGAGGTGATTTCCGAATTAACAGTGGAAATCAGCTCGCTTTTCGTGGCCTGATTTATTCGAGCGATACCCGTGTTACCATTCAAAAGAAATATTTCAGCGGACAGAGTGCATTGATTTCCTATGAGGTTGATGCGGAGCAGATTGTAGAGGGCGAGATTATTCGCGGAGCCTTTACCCTGGTCAGCAACGGCGGGGAATTTTCGATTCCTTTCCGGTTCTCCATAGAGCTTGCACCGGAGCAGCCCTTCGGGGAAATGCAGACGGCAGAGCAGTTCGCCGTCTATGTCAGAGAGGAGCCGGAACAGGCGCTGCGGCTGTTTGAAGCAGAGGCGTTTACCAGGCTGGCATTTATGCAGGATCTGAGCCGCCGGGCGGTGTACGACGGCCTGCGGATGAGCGGAGGCCGCTGGAATGCATTGGAGGAATTCCTGGTAGGTATAGGGGCTAAGGAAGCGGTCACGCTGACGATGGATCAGCGCGAACGCTGTTACGATACCGGGGGTGAAGGCGACCGGATTACCGTGACACGCAGCATCTGGGGCTACCTGTCCTGTGCCGTAAAAGCAGACGCTTCTTTTATCCAACTGGAAAAAGAGAGTTTAACGGAGCTGGATTTTGTGGGGAATACCTGTGAACTGGCGTATACCATTAATAGTGCGCACCTGCACAAAGGGCGTAATTATGGGCGGATCCTGATAACCGGAATTCACCAGACCTTGGCTTTGCCGGTGAGTGTCAATCTGGGCCGGCAGACGGAGAAGACCGGGGGCTCCAAGCAGGAATATGAGCGCCACTTTGTAAAATACATGCAGGCCTATCTGGACCTTCAGGCCGATCATTACGAGAAGAATCTTTTGTTGAATACCATGCAGCGGGAGTGGGATGCCATGGCACGTCTGCGGGAGCCGGATGTGCGTATGCGGCTGTGGGAAGCAGAGCTGGCGCAACAGTGGGGGCGCCGCGAACTGGCCGCCCGTCTGCTGAATGAGATTCAGGTCCCTGTGCAGCGTGGCCGGATTCAGGATCCGGATGCCTATTGTTACTTCCTGTATCTGCAGATGATTCAGATTGACAGCTGGGAATTAAAGGAACGGTTGTTAAAGCTTTTGAATAAATACCAGGAGGATGGACATGCTACCCCGACTATGGCATTGCTGCAGGTGCGGGTAGATGAGAGCTGGGGGAACCGGCCTTCTGAGTGTCTGGACCGGATGCGGGACTTCTTCGAAGAGGGGCTGCGCAGCCCTTATCTTTTCCAGGAGGCCTGCCGTATCTATAATAAGATTCCCGATATCCTGCGTAATTTGGATCCTTTTACAAGACAGGCGCTCTGGTTCGGAAGCAAGCATCAATATCTCTCCAGGGAGGTAGCATTAAAAGCAGCGGAACTGGCGGTAAGGGAGCATGCTTATCAGGAGCTTTTGTATCGGATTCTGAAAGCATTTTATGAGAAGTATCCTTTGGATGAGATCCTGCATGGCATCTGTGCGGTGCTGATCAGAGGAGACCGTCGGGAGAAGGGCTACTTTACCTGGTTTGACCGGGGTGTGAAGCAGGATATCCGTCTGACCAGATTGTACGATTATTACTTATATACATTGCCGGAAGACTTTACCGGGGAGCTGCCCCAGGAAATTCTTCTGTATTATTCTTATAACAGTCCTGCGGACCAGCAATTTCAGAACCTGCTATATCATAACATTCTGACCTATTCTTCACCGGGCGGACCGATGTATCAGGCTTATGAAAAAGGAATGCAGAAGTATTGTGTGGAACAGGTACTGGCAGGAAATGCCGATGATTTTCTGGCGAAGCTCTACCGCCAGATGCTGTTTCCGGAACTGGTCGACGAGAAGATGGCGAGAGTTCTGCCGGATATTTTGAAGACCTATCGCGTAGACGTAGAGAATCCGGGAATGCAGTATGCAGTGGCAATTTATGGAGAATTAACGGAGGAGCTTCCGGTTCAGATCCGAAACGGAGTTGCTTATGTACCAATGTATACGAAGAACTGTTCGCTGCTGTTTATGGATGCCTATGGGAACCGCTATGCGGGTATTTCCTATACCAGGCGCCTTCTTATAAACGAAAGTGAGGAGCTGCTGGCCCGGTGTCAGGCAATTTATCCTGAGCATCCGATGCTTCGGCTGCTGGCCTGTAATCAATGCCTGGAGCAGGGGTATATGGGAGAAGAGAAGCTCCGGTTACTGCAAAGTGAAATTGGAGTAGCAGGTATTCATCCGCTGTATCAGAAGCAGCTGGTGGCAGGAATTATCCGCTACTATTCGAGCCAGGAGAAAATTGATGCGGATGCAATCTTAAATTTTGTAGACAATCCGTATCTTAGTAAGAAAGACCGGAATCATTTGATTGAGGTTCTGATTTCCCAGAATTACCTGCAGGAGGCTTATAAACAGGTTCAGAAATACGGTTACGGCCGGATCAGCCGGCGAAGCCTGCTGAAGTTATGCAGTTATCTGGTGCGGAACAGCCTGTATGAGAAGGATGAGTATCTTTTAAAGCTGGCGTATTATCTGTTCCGCAAAAACCAGTATGATAATACCGTTTTGCAGTATCTTTGTATACATTTCAATGGTCTTAGCCGGGATATGCTGGAGATTCTGCGGCATGGAGTCCGGAATAAGGCGGATATGGGAGATCTGCCGGAGCGGCTCTTGGGACAGATGCTTTTTACCGGTGAACGGGAAAGCATGGATGAAGTATTCCAGTTGTATATTGGTATGGGACCTTCGGACAGGCTGCTGGTAAATGCCTATTTTGTAATGAAATGTTTTGGTTACTTCATGGAAAATGAACCGGTAGGCGAGGACGTGTTTACCCATATCCGGGATATTGTACAGAGAGAGCTCCTGGCCGGCGGAATTCCACTGCTGTGCCTGCTGGCGCTGACCCGGTACTTTGCCGGGCTGCCGGAGCTTCATGAGGAGGACCGGATCCTGTGCCAGGAAATGCTGAACCGGCTGGTACAAAAGGGTATCGTATTTCCCTACTTTAAGGCACTGGGACGGATGGTCCGCCTGCCGGATGAGTTATACGATAAAACATTGATTGAATACCGCGGCCTGGAGGGAGACCGGGTGGAGATTTCTTGCCGGATTCTGCCGGATATGCAGGAAGCTCCCTGGATACATATGGAAATGCCTCATATTTTCCGCGGAATTTTTGTGAAAGCTTTGTTGCTGTTTGAGGATGACATTTTAGAATATGAAATTCGGGTAACGCAGAATGGGAACCGGGAAATTGTAGACCGGGGTACCAGAAAAGGCGAGATTTCCCCTCCCTTTACCCCGAATTGCTTTACGGCATTGAATCGCCTGATCCGGGGAGGGGAGAGTCCGGAAGATAAGGACTGGCAGCAGGCAATGTTGGAATATGGTGTACAGGATACATTGATTCAGAAGCTGTTTTATCCGCTTTAATAAAGCTGCGAAAGGAGAGCCGGATGCAGGGTTTGTTATTAGGCATTGATTTATGTGATGATTACAGCCAGATCAGCTGCTTTAAGTCCATGGAAATGGACGTGGACCCGGTTGCCATCAGCAAGGAAGGTTCCTCCTGTCTGATCCCTACCGTGATTTGCAAGAAAAAGGGAGAGGACCAGTGGTTTATTGGCGAAGAAGCCTACCGCCTGGCCTTGTTTGGCGGCGGTACGATGGTGGATAAGCTGGTGAAGCTGGTGCGAAAGGAAGGCAGTGCAACCATCGAGGGCGTCCGGTATTCAGCAGAAGAGATCCTGGAGAAATATCTTCAGAAATTGCTGCTGCTTCCCGGGGAGAAATACGGAACCTCGGATGTGGACAGCCTGGTGCTGACCGTACAGGAGCTGGAGGGGCGGTTTATTGATTGCCTGATTCGGGTATCTGAGCGATGTGGGGTCCCCAGAGAGCTGGTACACGTGCTAAGTCATACGGAGACCTTTGTGCATTATGTGATCAGCCAGCGGAAGGAGGTCTGGGCGAACCAGACCAGTCTCTTTGATCTGACGGAGGACGGGCTTCACTATTATGAAATGAGGGTTATACGGGGGCGGAAGCCCCAGGTAATAGAGGCAGTGCATGAAAAGCTGGAGGAGGGCTTCAGCCTGGATGTGCTGGATTCTCCCGCAGGAGAACGGCTGGCCGATACGATTTTGACCGCCTGCGGAGAGCGCTTGCTTCAGAGAAAGATTATTTCTTCCGTGTTTCTGACCGGCAAGGGATTTTCCACTACGGACTGGGCGCCGGGTTTTCTTAAGCTGGTCTGTAATAAGCGGAAGGTATTTGCCGGCCCGCAGCTTTTTGCGAATGGAGCGGCATATCTTGCATATGATTATCTGCAGGAGACAACTTCCTATCCCTTTATCTGTATTTGTGAGGGGCGGATCCAATCGACCGTCAGTGTGTATGCCGTATACGATGGCCGGAAGGAGCAGATAATTCTGGCCAATGCCGGCAGTAACTGGTATGAGGCCAAGACCTCCGTGCAGTTTGTTCTGGATGATGTGCATACATTGGATTTGGTAGTGACACCGGTGGGAAGCCCCCGTGTGGAGAAGGTCAGCATTTCCCTGGATGATCTGCCGGCCAGGCCCAATAAGACCACAAGAATTGAAGTCATTTTGTCCTTTACGGCAGAAAAGTGCATGACCGTACGGGTGATTGACAGGGGATTTGGAGAGATTTTCCCTGCCACGGGGAAGATGATCCGCAGAGATTTTTATATTTCATGATACCAGGGTCAAAAGGTCATGCGTTTCATGCTTGCATGAAAAAGCTTGACTTTGGGCCCCCCACATCATTTTTATAGAAGAGCAGTCAATTTTTCAGAGAAAGGAGGTATCATCATGGGCGGATTGATTTTATGCAAAAATTATCAGGTAAAGCATCCCTATTACGTAGAGGAGCTGGGAATTCATCTCCATTCTGCGGAAGAACTGAGCTATTTTATCTATAATAATCTGATGCTGATTGGTGAAGACTTCCTGGACGAGAGGCTGTTCCGATTTATTGGCCAGGAGTTAGGGATGGCTGGTCTGGAAACGAAACTCCGTAAATGGACGGGGCAGGCAGATCAGAGCGAACTGCTTCTGGTGATTTTACAGGATATCCATTATTACAGCAGCGGCGAACTGTTTTCCTTTAAGGAGGAGCTTGCCCGAATCAGTAAAGCGGGAACTGCGGAGCTGATGAAGGAAAAGGCGGACTATCTTCTGAAAAGGCGGCAGTATTATAGTGCGATCAATCTGTATGACCGGATATTTTCTTTGAAGAGCGATGAGCTGATGAGCGAGGGATTCCGTGGGAATGTCTGGTTTAATAAAGGCTCTGCCCTGGCTGGGATTTTTTCGTTTGACCAGGCAGTGGAATGTTATCGAAAATCCCATGAGCTTCTTCAGCAGGGGGAAGCGCTTCGAAAGATATATGAGATCCACTTGTTGGATCCGCTAACCGGGATTCCCGAGGGAATTCTGGACGCAGTACCAGTCGGAACTCTTTACGGCTGGAAAGAAGAATATGAAGAAAGCAGAAAGCGAGCACGCTACGAAGGGAAAGCTCTGGAGGCCGCAGGTCTGATGGAGAAGGACAATATCCGGCGGGCAGCCGGCTTCGGAGAATTAATCCGAGCTTGGAAAGCGGAGTATCGAAGGAATCAAAGATGAGAAATACCCATAAAAATATTTTTTTAATTGGCTTCATGGGAAGCGGGAAAACCAGTGTGTCAGCGGCTATGGGCCGCTTATATGGCAAAAACGTCATTGAAATTGACGATCAGATTGTTGCCAGAGAGGGCAGAAGTGTAAAACAGATTTTTGAAGAATCGGGAGAGGAATATTTCCGGAATTGTGAGACGGAGCTTCTGTGTGAGATTACTTTCCGCAGCAATGCGATTGTCTCCTGCGGAGGCGGAATTGTACTGCGTCCTCAGAATGTGGAGCTTATGAAAGAAAACGGAGTTATTGTGCTGCTGGAGGCCGAAGCCGGGACCATTTATGGCCGGGTTAAAGACGAGAATGTACGTCCAATACTGAATGGAAATATGAGTGTGGAATATATTCAGGAGCTTAAGCAAAAGCGGGCACATACTTATCAGCATGCAGCCGATCTGGTGATCCGGACGGACCGCAAAACAATTGAGCAGGTAGCAGGAGAAGTTTATGAAAGTGTCTATAGGGCAGGATAGCCATCGATTTGATTTACAGGAAACGGAACGAAAGTGCCGGCTGGCCGGCATCGAATTTGAAGATGCGCCGGCGATCCGCGCGAACAGTGACGGCGATGTGGTTTTGCATGCCGTGACCAATGCCATTTCCGGCATTACCTGCCGGAATATTTTAGGGAAAATTGCAGACGAAATGTGTGAGGCAGGTATTACCGACAGCAGAGAGTACCTGGTGCTGGCAATGGAGGATCTGAAGGCCAGGGGCCACTCCATCGTCCATCTCTCGCTTTCCATTGAGTGTAAACGTCCGCGTATTACACCGCGCCTGGGAGAGATGCGGGAACACTTGGCGGAGCTGCTGGGAATTGAAGCGATGCAGATCGGCATTACGGCCACCTCCGGAGAAAGCCTGACAGAATGCGGCAGTGGCTTTGGTGTCAGCGTACTCTGTGTGTTAACAGTCGAATAGGAGCCTGTTATGATTGTAGAAGCAAGGGCAAAAATCAATCTGGTTCTGAATGTGACTGGCCGCCGGGCGGACGGTTATCACGACCTGGAGTTAATTTTTCAGCCGGTCTCTCTTACAGATCGCCTGACCATTGAGAAAAAGCCAGACCCTGGTCTGGCCTTTTCCTGCTCTATAAAGGCTTTTGAGAATCCGGAGAATCTGGTTTGCCGGGCATACGGATTACTGTGGGAGAAGTATCCCCAGGCAGTGGGCCTGCAGGTGCATTTAGAGAAGCGGATTCCTTCCGGTGCGGGTATGGGAGGCGGCAGCACAGACGCGGCGGCATTTATTCTGGCAGCAGATCAGCTGTTTGAATTGGGTATGAGCCGGCAGGAGCAGATCGCGCTGGGCGTCCGGCTGGGAGCCGATGTGCCGGCGTGCATGCTCTCGGGGGCAGCCCTGGGGCGCGGTATTGGGGAAGAACTAAAAGAGATTGCTACTAGCATGGAATATTCTCTGCTGGTTATCAAACCGCCCATGGCTTTTTCCACTGCCCAAATGTATCGGGCAATCGATGAAGCAGGCCGAATCCGGCAGAAATTCACCTCTGCGGCAGTAGTCAGAGCGCTGGAGGAGCAGGACATCGAAGGCCTTTGTCAGAATCTGTATAATGTATTTGAAGAGGCAGTTCCGGAGAGAGATAAAATTCAGGAATACAAAAAGCTGCTGCTGAAACATGGAGCAAAAGCCAGTCTGATGACTGGCTCCGGTTCCTGCGTATATGGGATTTTTCAGGATCAGGCCACGCGGGATCAGGCATATGAAGCACTAAAGGCGAAGCATGAGGTCTATGCCTGCGAGGCAGTCAATAAAGGAGAGTAGGATGATACGATTAATTGCCTTGGATTTGGACGGCACTACCCTGCAAAGTGACAGTACGCTTTCGGCAAATACGAAGCAGGTGCTGGAAGAGGCCACCTCCAAAGGAGTACATGTGGTCGCAGCCAGCGGGCGTTCTTTTCATGCGCTGCCAGATTGCCTCCGTGAAATTCGGGGGATGGAGTATGCGATTGGGTCTAACGGCGCGTCCATCCACCGCCTTTCCGACAGCAGACGGATCTATGATGATCTTTTAGAACCCGGTATGGTTATGGAATTTTTGCGGCAGATAGAAGCTTATCCGGAGCTGGCGCTGGAGGCGTTTGTGGAGGGGATTCCCTACACAGAGCAGGCGTTTCTTGAGGCGCCGGAGCGCTATGGCATGCAGGGAAGGGTGAAAGAGTATTTAAAGATGAGCCGGAGGCCGGTAGACAATATCCATCATTTTCTGACAGAATTCAAAGACCGGGTAGATGCTATGGCGGTGATTGTAGGGGATATGGACTTGAAGCTGCGCATCCGAGAGCAGCTGAACGCCATGGATGGTTTCCGCATAACCTCTTCCTTTGTCAACATGCTGGAGATCGTAAGCCCCACGGCAGGTAAAGGGGCGGCAGTAGCCTGGCTGGCAAATCGTCTGGGAATTGGTCCGGAACAGGTAATGGCCTGCGGTAATGCAGATAATGACCTGGATATGATCTGCTATGCCGGAGTCGGCGTGGCAGTGGATAACAGTCCGGAGGAATTAAAAATGGCAGCGGATTATGTGACCGCGGACAATGATCATGAAGGAGTGGCGTTGGCGATCCGGAAATTTGTATTAGAAGGAGATAACGGATGAGGATTAGCCGCGTTGGCGGGATTATTGCCGCTGCAAATGAAAGGTCAGTGTATAGTGAAGAGAAATTTGCACAGATGAAAGCATCTTTTTCTCTATAGAAGGGTCAAGTTCCGCCAAGAAAGAACTTGACCTTTATAGATGCAAACGTTATACTTTGGTGAGAATAATGGATCTATTTCCATAAGCAATGATACGATTACGTCCATGGAGGGAGAAAGCAGATGATTCAGAAGAGAACCGGGCTGCCCGAGATTTTTGACAGCTTTGCGGAGGCCAGGAAAAATGGCTTTTTAGCCATGAAGAACATAAAGGACAGTGGTAAAGGCGTAGTTGGCCAGTTTTGTACATACACGCCGCTGGAGATTTTTATGGCGGCAGATTTGGTTAGTGTGGGGCTTTGTTCGACTAGCGATGAAACGATTCCTGAGGCGGAAAAAGTCCTGCCGGGCAATCTCTGTCCGCTGATCAAATCCAGCTATGGATTTGCTATTACCGATAAATGTCCCTATATGTATTTTTCTGATCTGGTAGTGGGTGAAACCACCTGTGATGGTAAGATTAAAATGTATGAGTTACTGGGGCAGGAGAAGAATGTGCATATCCTGGAGCTTCCCAAGCGGCAGGATACGCCGGAAGCAAAAGCACTTTGGCGGGCAGAACTGGTACGTCTCGTAGAACGGGTAGAAAAGGACTTTGGTGTTACAATTTCGGAGGACCGGCTGCGGGAAGCGATCCGCAAGCGTAACATCGAGCGGCAGCTACTCAAAGAATTGTATGAGTTAAGTACGATGACACCGCCCCCCATTACCGGTCTTCGCCAGCTGCAGATCCTGTTTGGTTCCCAATTTAAGTTTGACTGGGATGAGAAGGTTGCGGAAATTCGTGGTGTCATTGACAGTATCCGGGCTGCCTATGAAACCGGGGAGCGCCCCGTGTCGGAACACGCGCCCAGAATTTTGGTCACCGGCTGTCCGATGGGTGGAGTAACCGAGAAGGTTGTCAAGGTGATTGAGGAGGCCGGTGCCGTGGTAGTTGCTTTTGAGAATTGTTCGGGTGCTAAGCAGATGGATCGTCAGTGTCCCGAGGCGGGGGATCCCCTGACGAACATTGCCGAACATTATCTGCAGATCGGCTGTGCGGTTATGACGCCGGACCGTAACCGGTTCGAGTTGTTAGACCAGCTTTGCGATCAGTTTCAGGTCGATGGTGTGGTTGAGATGACCCTGCAGGCTTGTCATTCCTATGCCGTGGAAGCACATCTGATTAAAACCCATTTGCACAGCAAGGGAATTCCTTACCTGCAGCTGGAGACGGATTATGGTACGGCAGATATAGGGCAGCTTTCGACCCGGGCCGGTGCCTTTGTGGAGATGTTATAAATGATGAAAGAAATAACGGTTGGCATTGACTGCGGTTCTGCTGCCTGTAAAGGCGCCCTCCTTCGTGGGGGCGCCGTTGTTTCATTCTGTGTAAAGCCAACTGGCTGGAGCCCAAAAGAGACCGCCCGTCTGGTTTTGGCTGAATTATTACAGCAAGCGGCAGTGGATCGTGAGGATGTATATGTAGTGGCCACCGGCTATGGGCGGGTGGGGATCGACATTGCGGATCGGGCAGTGACGGAAATCACCTGCCATGCTCTGGGGGCGGAGTACCTCCTGCCGGGAGTGCGGACTGTGCTGGATATTGGTGGACAGGATGTAAAGGTAATTTCAGTAGGAGATGGTAAAGTCCTCTCCTTTCAGATGAACGATAAGTGCGCAGCCGGCACCGGCCGCTTCCTGGAGATGTCAGCCCATCGGATGGGCGTGGATTTAACAGCGTTTTCAGCGCTTCTGGAGGCTGGCCAAAGCTGTGCATTAAGTAGTATGTGCGCGGTTTTTGCCGATTCGGAAATTGTGTCGTTATTAGCCTCTGGTAAGAGTCGTGAGGAAGTGGCGGGCGGAATTGTCCGGTCGGTGGTTACCCGGGTGGTCACGTTAACCGGCCGGGTCGGAGTCGACTCTCCAATTCTGCTGACCGGCGGTCTGGCAGGTCTTAATGGCCTGCGTATTGAGCTGGAACGGCAGCTGGTACATCCGGTCATTTCTCTGCCCCTCTCGCGGTTCGCCGGGGCAATCGGCGCGGCAAAGGTTCAAGGACGGCGCTAGTGTACTTCCCATGGATAAGATAGGCATTATCCCCACCAAACTACTTTCCTTTGTGTGTCATGTATTAATTTTGAAACAGGTGTAGCGAAAATTAATTATTTAACAAGTATGTGATATTAATAATTAAATTATTGACAAGCATGTGAATCGGTAATAATATAAGAGCATGACAATGAGTATCAAATTTATAATTTTATGAAGGAGGTTATAGGATGTTTGATTTAAAAGGAAGGGTAGCCGTAGTGACCGGAGCGTCTTCCGGACTGGGTGTGCACATGGCTAGGGCGCTGGCGGCCCAGGGGGCCGACTTGGCTATTCTGGCAAGAAGAACGGACCGGCTGGAAGCGGTGAAAAGAGAAATCGAGGAAATGGGTGTCAAGTGTCTGACGGTGACTTGTGACGTAACCAAAGAAGAAACAGTCGCCGCTGCCGCAAATGCAGTAGAAGATGAGTACGGCAAAATAGATATATTGATCAATAATGCGGGGGCAGGAGGGACTGTCCCAATCGAAGAGACAACTCTGAACGATTGGAATAAAGATATTAATGTCGATCTGACGGGGGTATTCCTGACCACAAGAGAATTTGGCAAGGTGATGATAAAGAATCGATATGGACGAATCATTAACATTGCTTCAATGTATGGCTTAGTTGGTAATACCGCGTTGCCTTCAGGCGCATACCATGCGGCGAAGGGGGCGGTCGTCAACTTCACCAGAGCAACAGCAGCAGAATGGGCAAAATACGGCATCAATACCAACTGCATCTGTCCGGGATACTTTGCCACCGAGCTTACGGAAGAAACGCTGAGTAGCGATGAATTTACTGCGTATATGAAGATGACCGTGCCGTTGGGAAGGTATGGAAACGGGCCGGAGCTGGCGGCAGCGGCGGTCTTCCTCGCAGCTGACGAAGCATCTTACTTAACCGGCGCCATTCTGCCTGTCGATGGCGGCTACACCTGCGTCTGAGATTGCTGTTCAGTCAATCGTATCGCGAGGTATTTTTTGTAAGGCTATCCTCCTTTGACAATGTAATACATTGTCAAAGGAGGATAGCGAAGCGGAAGTTACGATTCACGGACGAATATAATAAAATCCACTTGCAATTTCTGAATAAATTCGATATAATCCAGATAGAATTAACAGAATAAGAAGTCATTACAAACTTATATAGGTTCATAATTGGATGAACGTTTCTACCGACTGCCGTAACAGTTGACTATAAGTTCCTGTGATTTATCGTGGGAACAAGGACAACTGGAGGGCAGTTTTTTTGTACCACGATTTCAGAAAGGAGAGTCAGCATGGACAGTCGTAACTTCATT
>Ga0153923_100408_pt1 | contig 14400 bp, 10 predicted proteins | sample TSNJ007MetaG_FD_104682 | JGI IMG/M metagenome (GOLD analysis project Ga0153923, IMG submission 104682) | Attine ant fungus gardens microbial communities from New Jersey, USA - TSNJ007 MetaG | ecosystem: Host-associated > Fungi > Mycelium > Unclassified | place: USA: New Jersey, Brendon T. Byrne... | reverse complement strand
TCTAACGGATCCGCCAGAGCATATTTCAAAATATCGGACAGATGATCCAGGATCCAATTGGCCTGCTCATGACCCTTATCTATTTTTTTGATTTCCAATTGAACATTCTGCAAGGTATTAAACAAGAAATGGGGATTGATCTGCAGCTGCAGCGCTGTCAGTTCTGCTACTTCCTGTTCATGCTGCTTTTGCACCAGTTCTGAATTCAACTGGATGGTATTTAAAAACAGATAGATCACGTTGTTTAGAATCACATCATATTCATCCCGCATTTCAGCCCGGGGCCCTTCCGGGTAAATGCCGTTTTCGGCGTTGGAAAACACCTGGATCAGATAACGTAATTGGCGGAAGGATTTATCAGTAGTAACATAAGCAAGTAACAGCATGGCGATACTGTTGATCAGGAAAATCAACCCGAATAATTTCAGCATCTGAATCATCTGGGCCAGCTTTGCCTCAAAGGAAATCAGAGATACCAGATACATACTATAACTATTATTAAACTCGGTATGTACCAGATAGCGCTGTCCGCCAATGGTTGTCCAACGGTTCTGTTGCTGCTGTCCGAATTCCGTATGAAAATCACAGGCCTGCACGCTGTCTCCCATCAGATTATTCCACGCAAACAAAAGGCTGCCATCCTGATTATAAAACAGCACCGTTTCACTGTCTCCCCGCAAAATTTTATCCAGCAAGGAACAGTATTTTCCTACATCAATATTCATAACTATCGTTCCGTCCAACAACAGGAACCGCTGATAAATCGTCAGCATTTGGCGGTCACGGCCATTGATCCGGGTGTAACGGGACTCCACCATGCTTTCTGCATCCGGACTCATCGTCTCATAACTGGCACGCCAGCCGGTATCCCCTGATCTGGCAAACTCTACCACACCATCTTCCGAAGAAAAATAGCTGCTGTAATCGTCCAGATACAGGTATACCGATTGAATATAGGGATAAGACTGAATGATCGAGCTTAACATCGTGCGGATGTTTCGCAGATAGATCGCATCGGAATACTGAATATTAGGTTCTTTTTGCAATAATTTCTTTAGTGCCAGCACCATATAGGAATTATTGGTCAACTGATCATTCTGCAGAACCACACTGCTGATGACAAAGTCCAGATTGGTATTGACATTGGACAAGGTGCTCTGGCCCCGCTCATCCAGTTCCCGGTCGATCTGAGCGTTCACCACAATAAAAGAAATAGCAAACACCAGAAAGGTCGGAATAATCAGCAGCAAAAAATAATTCCGAAAACGCCGGAGAAAGAATTTATGTTCCATAGTTACAAACCTCCCCTGAACTCTTTCGGGGATTTTCCGTAATATGTCTTAAATGCACGGGAAAAATTCTTCGGATTGTCGTAACCAATATAGAAAGCAATGTCATAACTTTTGTACTTAATGTCGCCAAGCAGTTCACAGGCTTTCTCCATTCGCACCTTCGTCAGATAATCCTGAAAACCAAATCCGCACTTTTCCTTAAATATCCGGGAAAGGTAGCTGGGGCTTAAACTAACCAATACCGCCGCTTCCTCTAAGGAAGCTTCCCGGTAATTCTCCTCCAAATACTGTTTTACTTTACCAATGATCTGTTTATAGTAGCCTGGCGAAGCTTCCGGTTTCACAGCATGCTGCTCGTCCAGCTTTTCTTTGATTTTGCCGAAACAAGTGATAATATCACCACTCTTAATGGGTTTTAACAAATAGTCCTCCACATGGAACTGGATTGCATAGCGGAAATACTCATAATTCTGGTAACTGCTAATAAAAACCACCCGGATATCCTTATCCTGAATTTGCCGGCACAACTCAATACCATCCATGTTCGGCATCTGGATATCACTCATCAGCACATCTACATGATGATGCTCGATGTAAGACAAGGCTTCCCTGCCTTTACAGAAATAAACGACCTGAAAGCCAAGCTGCTCCCAGGGAAACAGGTTGGCGATTCCTTCTACAATATTTTTTTCATCATCGACGATTACCAGCTGGTACATAATCTTCCCCCCCATAACTTCCCGTACCTTTATTATCTTAACTCTTTCTGGTTCACTTCCTTATATTGTAGTACAGCTTTAGATATCGGGCAAGCAGAATCCCAAAAAGCACGGAAAGCACACCTGGTTCAGACGTGCTTTCCGCGCTTTTTAAAATTATGCATCATTCCATTTTTGTCAGCTTGTTTTTATGCAACTACTTTTTCGTTCCCTGGAGATAATGTCTGCAAGAAAGCTTCCATTTCCTCGTTCTCTCCATACATTCTTACGGTCAGAACCTGGGTCAGATCCAGACTAAAAACTCCTAAAATCGACTTTGCGTCGATCACTACCCTGTTGTAAAATATGTCAATATCAAAGTCGCATTTGTTTGCTTCAGCAACAAATGCTTTCGCGTCTGCAATGGTTGTCAGTTTAATTTTCTTCTCTGTCATATAAAACACTCCTTTTCTTACAGCTAACAAAAGTGTAACACTATTTATAACACTTTTGTCAGCAAATGTCAAATTCCCCTTCCTGTGGCGTCTAAACAACAGGTTGTGGACTTTGAACGATGATATGCTACATTTTGTATTATAAGTTGAGCACTTTTTCATCCGGATTGTTTTTTGGCTATAACCTTTGCGCGAAAAATCAATATTTTCGGTGGGGTTGGTGTTTATCTAATATGCACTTTAGTAAATTATTTACCATTTTTTGCCGATTTTATACATTGTATTCTATTTTGTAACCGTTTTTTTGCAGATGACCGCTTAAATCTGACGGTGTTATCTGCTCATCATCGTAGTTGATGTCGACATAGTCCTGCCCGGCGCTGAACAGAGTGCTGTAGACGCCGTTCATGCTTTCCAACTGGTTTCTTACTTTGGTCTGGGTTTCTTCAAGTTCCAGACCGTTGATGTTGAACCTGGTTGTACTCATAATATGATACACCTCGCTTCCAATGTTTGTTCCTTTTAGGTTAACAGGTATAGTATGGTCTTTTTTTGCTGAAAATATAACTCTTTCCAGCTTTAAAAACCAGGCGGAAGGCTCAAAAGGCTCAAAATTCATAAGCATATAAAATTGTCCGGGCATCATGAAACTCATAGCTGCAGGTTACCAGGGAATACAACGTGGTGATATTCTCCTCCGGCATCTGACGATACTTACATCCTGATGTCAGTTTATCAACGTACTTCATAAACTCTTCGTCCGTCGCAAATTTCGTCCGCCGCTTCTCGCCACTTGCATCGGTATAAAGTGCTGCGATTGTCCGCAAATGAATCTCCCGCTCCGGAGTATAGATATAAATATCCCGGTGACTGTTAAAGAAATCTTCCTGTTTATACTTCACAACATTTTGGAACATGCTGCCATTTTTCATGTTATGTCCATAAAGAATATTGTGATATCCGGAAAGATCCGATTCACTGTCACAATCCAAAAAAATTGTGCCGTACACACTTTTCTTGCCATCTAAATCAACATGCAGATATTGATCATTGTTATCTGTTTGTACAATTGGATAATCAATATTGGTGTCCGGAATTGTAATCCAGGCAATAATATCCGAATTCTGCTGCCACAGAGTTTCAAAGTCAATGGGTGAAACGTAGGGCGGTTCCGGCACCTCAATTTCAATGGATGCAATCAGTTTTCGGTATTCGGCGATCATTGACGCCATCTGATCCGTGCTATTGACAGTAACCACTTTCCCTGTCATTTCCTCTTGCTTTCTTGTGTATGTAAAATATCCGATCACTGCCCCGGCAGCCATCACAATTACTAACGCAACAATTAAAATGACTTTCTTTCCATTCCTTGTCAGCACTTTTATGTCTCCTGTTTTTTTATTGATTATACTTTGTCAATAGGATCCCTATTATTTTACCTGTCTTTATAGAAAATAGCAACTAAAATGACAGGGTACAGGGCGCATATTTTTAATACAAGGTTCCGCTATCCATGTGGCGTAATATAATATTATTAATATTAATGATTTCTTTAGAGGAGAAACCAAATGGATCATCTTAATCCAGAAAACTTTATAGATTTCCAACGCGACCAACCACCAAGAAACCCATCACCGCCATCTATGGGAGGCTCCAGGCCAGGACCGGGTGGCGGACCAGGACCAGGCTTTGGACCCGGACCGGGCTTTGGACCAGGACCAGGCTTTGGACCAGGACCAGGCGGTGGACCAGGACCGGGCTTTGGACCAGGACAGGACTTTGAACCCGGAATGGGCGGCGCTCCACGTACGGCTCCACCAAACTTTGTCCCCACCAGACAGATAACCCCATTCCGGGTTGATTCATCCTCCATCCGCAACTGCCTGGGCAGATTCACCTATGTCTGGTTGAATAATGGCAACGAATTCTGGATGTTCCCGATTCAGGTAAGCCGCAATACGGTAACCGGATTTCGTTGGAGCCGATTTGGATGGACCTTCTTCGGAGTATCCTTGAATCAAATTGATGCATTTATGTGCACCTAGGAGCCGGTTTTTTGACAGAAAACAGCACCGTCCGTTTTTCCTGCGGGCGATGCTGTTCTGTGAATGTTAATGTAGCCTAAACTCTGCTTTTTCCAAACATATGCTTACTTCATTTCCTGAAGTAATTCTTTTAACTGCCTGATGTGCCGCCGGATTTCTGCGGCTTTCTCCGTTCCCAAATCAGCACGTTGATATTCCACCACATCACTCATGCTTTCAACCATCGAAAGCAGATCCTCTTCCGGAAGGTATTTCTTAAGGTAAATGCCTTCATCCTTGTCATAAAAGATCTCCATTGGTGTACCTTCTCTTGCTCCAATCACTACCCTGACTTCCTTCGGGATTACGATTCTTCCCAGATCATCGAGTCTCCTGACAATTCCACTTGTCTTCATTTACGTTCTCTCCCCTCTTAATAGTCTTCTTGAAAAATTTGTATGTTGATAACTAATATATATATGCTATCATAGGTATCAAGAAACATTATAACACTAATTACTTTTTTATCAAAGTAATTTATATCATATACAGAAAAATTGTGAGCACCAGATAATTAATTTTCTGATGCTCACAACTTATCCGCCCTTTTCTTTAAACAAAACCCGCAAGGTCTTTATTTCAAAAGGCCTCCGCTTTCTGCTGCCACAGCGTTTCAAACTTCATCAGCAGCTTGGATGACCAAAAAATATATTCCCCCGGCCCAACCTCTGTTTCCTGATTGTTGATTGCAATTACTGCGGGGACTTCTGTTTTAATATCATAGCGAATACCATGATTCAAATAGTTCCATTTTGAAGAGACGATGCCATTTCTTGTATTAATTGAAACACCAAGCCAGCCCATTCTTTCATCCGTTTTCGGTTCGATCCGAACCCTTGAAAATCCCGGGTTCTCCTCATCATGTGTAATACCGGCTGCCTGTTCATATAGCCAGTCTACTGCTGCCCCATATGCATAATGATTAAAGGAATTCATATCCGTACTCCAGAAATCCCCATTTTCCATGATACCATCCCAGTGTTCCCAGATTGTCGTCGCACCTTTTTCAACCGAATACAGCCAGGACGGATATTCTTTTCTCAAAAGCAATGTGTATGCCAATCTGGAATACCCATACTTGCTTAATACATGTAAAATATAAGGCGTTCCGACAAAACCGGTTTTGATTTGACAACCATCGTTGTTTATCATCACTGCCAAATCATCAACCGTACTTTGCACATCTTCCGCCAAACCAAACCAGGCCGCCAGAATATGTTCAGTCTGAGTATGATATACAGGAAATGTTTTTCTGAAGGTATCAACAATATTCTCGTATAGTTTGATATATCCATCAACATTTTCCCCGACAATTTTACCGGCTTTTATTAATATTGATGTTGAATATGCATAAAAAGCAGACGCGATGAAATCCTCCCTGCTTGACCCCCGATAGCTTCCCGATGGCGCATCAAGTCCCAGCCAATCGCCGAAATGTTCTCCGCCTATCCACAAAAAATCTTTTGTTGTTGTATTTGTTATAAAATCCACCCATTTTTTCATACTGGGGAATTGTTCTTCCAAAATCCTTTTATTTCCATAGGTTTGGTATATCTGCCAAGGGCAAATAACTGCTGCATCGCCCCATGCAGCGCTTTCTTTTTCTTCCGGAAGATAATCCGGTATCACCTGTCCGACCGCGCCATTCGCTCTTTGAGCTGCGGCAAGATCACGAAGCCATTTGGTAAAAAAACATTCAACATCATAATTGTAACTGGCCGCTTTAATAAAGACCTGTGCATCACCAGTCCATCCCAATCTTTCATCTCGCTGCGGACAATCGGTTGGAACATCAAGGAAATTTCCTTTTTGCGCCCAGTCAATATTGGATATCAATAGATTTATCTGATTATTTCCACACTCAATTGTACCTGTCTTTTTCAACTCAGAACATACCACAATTGCTGTGAAATGTTCAGGTTTCACCTCTGTGGGATATTCAGTCAGCCGGATATAGCGAAACCCGAAAAAGGTATGATGGGGATGCCATGTCTGATCCCCCTGCCGGCAAATATAATGGATTCTTGCTTTTGCACTCCGATAATTGGCATTATAAAAATTACCGTATTTATCCAACACCTCCCCATGATCAATTACAATTTTATCACCAGCCTGTGCATCAACATGAAATTCAACATATCCGGTTATTTCCTGACCAAAATCAACAACAAGCTCGTTGGCAGGAGTTATCAGTATCTCTTTGGCAAACACCCTGCCAATCTGCCGGATTACTTCCCCTTCCTGCGGGATTAAAATATCTTTGCTCCATTCAAAACAATGTGCCGGATTCCATTTCTTTATCTGATAGCCTGCATCATAGCTCTCACCATCATAGATCTCACTAAATTGAAATGCGCTCGCTGCTACTTCCCAACATTCATCCGTTTTAATGATTTCATTTATCCCATCCTCATATTCAAGATGGATTTCTGCGATGATACCAGCCGGCTGCTCTTGTCGTCTTTTTTTATCATCAGATTCCAGCCAACCAGGCATTGGTGAACGAAACCAGCCTTTTCCAACAGTAATCGTCAGTTCATTTTCCGGCATAACCATGTCAGTAATATCATATTTTTGATATTGTAGTCGTTTTTGATATTCCGTCCATCCCGGTGCCAGAACATAATCACTGATTCTTTCTCCATTAAGTTTTGCTTCATATATACCCAGAGCGGTAATATATAAAGAAGCTTTGGTTACTCTTTTATCAATCAATATTTGTCGGCGAAATATCGGACAAATGTCTCCCATCTCCAACTTCGGCTTAATCCATGACGCAACAAACTCCATGCCTGCACCCTCCCTTTGTTTCAGTTAATTGTGAACCCGCTCAGTGTCATCATTCCGCTCCCGCTAAAGGACATATAGAGTCCATGAATTCCACTGGTAATGTTACAGTCGATTTCAATCAACTGATCCGTTTCTGTATTTAATAACAGTTCCTCATAAGCGACTTGCTTTCCTTGTTGACCGGTAAAATATTCATCCAATCCACCATCGACCCAGATCCCAAAATACCCTTGGCATTGTCCTCGTACCAGAATCGTAATCCGATAATTCTCACGCTTAAAAGCAAAATATTTATAACCAATCTGTGTTCCATCCTTAATATTGGCAATATAACTATGGCCATTTTCTTCCGTGACATAAGGAATCCGACTACGAAAATCAGCTGTTCCCTCAATATGAAATGCTCCACCTTTTCCAATCAGGCTACAACAGATTCCGGCCGAATAATCCCCTTCATCAGTTAATGGCCTGCCATTTAATCCCTGTGAAGTCAGTTCAGCCTGTTCAAATTTCCCATTTACGAAAGAAAGCTTTTCCGCGCAAGCCTGCCTGCAGCATCTTATTCCCTGTGTATGGCGGTGATAAAAAATGTACCACTCCCCATTCACAAGTGCTATGCTTCCATGATTGTTACCAGTGTATGCAACTCGCCGCTCTGATTTCCTGCCTTGATAACCGATATCCCCATTGGATATCAATATACCTTGATACACATACTCTTTATCCGGATATCTACTCGTTGCATAGCATAATTCATGGCTTAAAATGCTTGAATAAATAAAATAATATGTCTGCCCCATCTTTCTGATTGAAGATGCTTCAAAAAATTCATGACCTTCAAAAGAAGTGCCCTTTGATGCCAATATGCCTGGTATCAGATAGCGCGGATTTGTTTTTACCGTAAGCATATCCGCTTCCAGTTCACACACCAGGCTGCCTCTGGTATTGGACAGCATTGGTATCTTCTGATTAGTTGCTTCCGGACAAAATCCATAATATAAATAGATACGCCCATCATCATTTAACACCGCCGGATCAAATGGAAATGGCTTTTTTAAAACCTCTGTTATGCCATTTTGCTCTGCCCAATGGACATGCCCGTAAAAATGATATTGACCGGCAGGTTCATCGCAGACAGCAACTGAAATAATCCCGATATCCTCAAACGCATAATACAAATAAAATCTCCCATCAGTGCCCTGAACAACATCCGGAGCATACATACATAAACTTCCATCCGGATTAAACGGGTCTTGATTCTTTTTGTAAATCACCCCCTCATACCGCCAATCTCTCAACTCATCTTCTGCTGCCGACCAGCAAACATAGTCTTCAGTACAAAACTCGGTTCCATGTGATTTTTCATGTGAACCATACAAATACACCCGTTGATTATATGCATGGGGCTCTCCATCCGGAACAAATTCATGCTCTGGTAAAAATGGATTCCATATTTTCATTTATTTGACCTCATATGTTTTAAAATTCGATCCTGTATATTTCTTAAAACATTTACTGAAATAATAAGGATCGGCAATTCCGACTTTTTGAGCCACCAGATACATCTTTAATCCGCTTTTTTTGTATCTGACTGCTTGTTCCATCCGGTATCTGAATATCTCATCCGACAAAGAAATACCGGTTTCCTTTTTATAATAACTGCTGATATAACTTGCATTGTAACCAAATTGCTCTGCAATTGCGCCATACTCTTGAGCGTCCGCTGCAACCATTGTCGTATCCCACCACAGCATGTAAGAGTCAGCCTCCGCTTTAAGAGTTTCAACATCATAGATAAAAGCCGGACTGCCCTCACCCAGCGGCTGATTATTCCATGCCGATGTATAGGATCCTTTTTCAGAAGTATATTTTGCAATAGAACGGCATATTTCAAATACCGCAGTGGCTGCTTCTTCTGAATAGTCTGAAGATGATGATACACAATACATTTCCCCGCAGCCGCCCATCATATCTTTTGTGGTGGCATTCTCACTGCATGCCGGGAACAGCGCAACACCATAATCCTCTGCATTTTCCAGGTTTGCAGTAACCGAATTGCCAAGGGAATCAACCATCAGCCACATAGGACAGGTTCCATTAATGTAATATTGATAGGCCTCATCCGTATTAATTCCCGATGCATTCTCTAAAAAAGCTCCCATCTGTTTCAGCTGGACAAATTTATTTGCTGCATCAAGGAATCTTTCATCAACTGTGCCGCCATTCCTTGTTATCGTATTCACAACATCATCACGTCCAACACATTTCAGCATTAGTTGATCCATCATTGTCGCCAGTCCCCATGTGTCTTTTGCTGATATTGCAAATGGCGTGATTCCATTATCAATAAATTTCTGGCATACCGTTATCAGTTCGTCATATGTTTCCGGGACTTTTAGCCCATATTCGTCGAACATCGATTGATTGTAATACAACAGTGATGCCGATAGTGTAATTACTGCGCCATACAGCTGTTCATGATACCTGCAGGTATCAAGCATTGATGAACTTAAATCTGACTCAAACATTGTATAAGTATCATCTAATGGATACACCTTTCCAGCTTCGACAAACGGCTGAGAAAATCCCCCGGTCCAGGAGAAAAAAATATCGGGTAATGCATCTGCGGCCACGGCTGATTTTAATTTCATTTTGTATGCTTCACCTTCATACTGGGTTCGATTAACCGTAATGCCCGGATGATTTGCCTCGTATTCAGCAATTGCACTTTTCCACGCTTCTGATTCTACATCAGTTTGATTCAGTAATGTCCACATTTCCAGGGTAACTGCGCCCTCTCCGGAAGTGGTTTTCGCCGCCGTTGTATTTACTTCCGGCTGCTCTGACTTTTCTATGTTTTTTGCAGTTCCACAACCTGCAGTCATGCAGCTTATCATGGAAAGTGCCAATAAACAACTGATATATTTTCTTTTCATATGAACCTCCATCATTTTTTGATAATGTGCACTTATCTTTAAATATACTTTACACCAATCAGTCTCCAATAAAAATGGAACTTTGATTGATTTTTTAGAAAAAATCTTTGTTATAATACTTCATTATTTCATCAGCTCGACTTTTGTCCAAGGCTCCTAGACCTTACCATGCTGGATTCCCACCAGCTATACACCAGAAACCGAACAGTCGCTATCATATTTACACCAACCTCGAAATCGACTTTTCGCACCTTACAATTTAAGTACTCCATAAATGCAAATAGTAAAATACCGGATTCACCAAGTAGCCTGCGCCGCCCCAAGCCTGTAGGCTACTTTTTAATTCATAACAATTCCATCCAGATCACCTTCCCTCACCAGCAATCTTAATGATTTTCTGCCAGCAAGGTTCGGAGCAATAAAGAACCAACTACCAGGGTGATAGTTGGTTTCATATAGGTAAATGGCAAGTCTTGATAATACTTATTCCCGAAAATATCCTCATAGGAAAACCTCATCAAACAAAAAATGTTACTGTGTATATCCTAAATGCCCTTCCTAACTTCATCGGGCAACCCCTCATTTTTGGGTAAAACCATGTGGAGATAATGGACGCGCTGCTTGGTTGCTTGAACGCGATGCGGTGCATTTATAGAAAAGACAGTTTTGTCTTCAAAACAGATAAATTGCCTGTCAGCGTGATTGCCGCTGAAAAATCGAAAATCACAACCCATCATCGTGCGGCGAAAAAGCACTTCGACGCTCGTGCTTATTTGGCAATCTGAGCAGCGTTGGCGGCGTCAATTTCTTCCTTGGTGAATTTGAAGCCAACCAGTGCGCAGATTAACCCGACGGCAGCAAAGACGAAGCCGGTCGCAAAAGCCCTGGTGTAGTCGCCGCTGGTGCCGAGAACAACGCCAACTATTGCGCTGAAGATGCAGGAACCGCCGGTCGCGCCAAAGCTGTACAATGCCTGGCCGGAGGGGATTTCCTCGCGCGGTGTGTTGGTCTGCCAGAAAGCGGAGAAGGTAGACTGAGCAACAACGGAAGAGAAGCCGCCGATCGCGGTCGCGATATAGATGAGCAGCATACCAACAGGCAGGGAGCCGCCGATCACCATAAGATCCCCGCCGGCCGCGGTACCGGTGAACTTCAGACAGTACATCATTCCGGTGGCAATCATGGCAGCCAGCATGGCCAGGATACCGAATGTACGGAACCGCTTCACAAAATTTGCGGCGACGAACGCGCCCAGAAAGAATCCCAGAATCAGGACGACAATCTGTTGAGCCAGGGTAACGGTGCCGTTAAAGAAGGTGGTACCGGCAAATCCGCCGAAGTTCGCTCTGACCCACACAATGCAGTAAGCAGCGGAGCAGGTGGAGAAAGCGGAATTGACCATGGCGCCGATGAAAGCGAACGTCAGACGCCTGTTCTTGAACATCCTAATGGGAACTATGGGGTTGGCAATCGTGAGCTCACGCCTGGCCATCAATATCAAAGCAACTGCCGCAACTATCATCATAATTCCGGAAGGCGGACTGAGCCAGGCGAACATCTTACCGCCCAGATTCAACCAGAGTATCAGACTGGCCAGCCCGACAACGGTCAGGAGCAGGCCCGCGAAGTCGAGGCCCTTGGTGGCGCCAGGTGTCTTTTTGGTAGAGCAGTCCTTCATAATCATCAGGAAGCCGACAACGGTGAGTGGCAGATTGGCGATATAGGCCAGATTGGCGAGAGTGCCGCCGACGGAGTACATCGCGCTGACGATAAGGGGGCCGCAGATGGCGCCGAATGCGTTCGCTACGGCGATGTAGCCGAAGAACTTCGGGCGTTCCGCTGCGTCAACGGCAGAGCCCATGTTGACGTATGCAGATGAGACATAGCCGCCGCCGCCGATGGCCTGCAGCATAAAAGCGGCGCTATATGGGATCCAGGAAGTACAGAACATCATAAGAATACGGCCGGTGAGCTGGACCAGAATGCCGATAAGAATCATGTTGCGCTGGCCGACAATGGCGGTCAACTTGCCGACAATGGGGAGAACCAGCATTGTACCCAGGGTGCCCATCGCACTGATCAGCACATAATACGGCATGGCGTTCATAGCGCTAACTGCACCGGACACTGCTACCGCAGTGCCGTAATTAGCAAACTGCATACCGACACACATGACCAGAACTCCGATGATAAATACCCAATTTTTCTTCTTAGCAACTTCAACTTCTGTCATAGAAAACGCCTCCTTTTTCAATTTTCTCCTTTTTTTACCGCTTAGTTCTGATAAGTATGGAAGCAGAGATCCTTAGATGCGATTAGCGGCAAGCCAGCCTTCGTGTATGGCGTCGCCAATCAAACGAGGCTGAACGCAGTCGCCAACCTTGTACAGCTCCTTAACCTGTCCCTCCAATTCTTTATAGAGCCCGTCAGCACGATTATAACCCCTGCAAAGCAAAACATTGTCGCATTTAATCTCCGTCTTCTCCCCATTGGCCCCGGCGAGTACAGCTCCATCGTCGGTAATTTCGGTAAGGTTTAAGTCCAGCTTGATATCCACGCCATGCTGAAAGAGCAACGCTGTCAGCCTTTGCTGCATGGGGGAACTGTTATCATTGCCGACTTCGAGCATATTTTTCCGGCGGGTGCTCATGATGACCTTTTTGCCTTTCTTGGCCAGGCTGAGAGCAATTTCGCCGGAAACAAAGCCGCCGCCAACGATCAGAACGGTCTGACCTAACTCTATATCTTTGTTTTTTTCGGTGTACTCCAGAATAGAATATACGTGGAGCTTGTCGGTACCCGCGAGCTTGGTTTTTCTGGGGGTAGCGCCGGTCGCAACAATCACGGCATCGTAGTCTCCCGCCAGAATCGTTTGCGTTGTGGCTTCCTCGTAAATGACATTGATATTGAGCTTTTTCATCTGGGCAAGGTAATAATCGACAAGAAGCAGAATATCCCCCTTGAGGTCAGGATCAAAGGCCGCTTCGTGCATTGTTCCGCCCAGCTTGCGCTTTTCATACAACGTGACTTCATGGCCACGGATAGCAGCCAGCCGGGCCGCTTCCATGCCGCCGGGGCCGCCGCCCACAATGCAAACCTTCTTTTTCTTTACAAGAGGCGCGATTTCGCGATAACCCGCATAATTACAGCGGGGGTTCACGGAGCAAATCATTTCTACTGCGGAGTTATACTTTTCCATAGTACCTACGCATCCCATGGTGCAGCGGATGCAGGGAACGATATCTTCCGGCCTGTCTTCCTTCAGCTTCTTCGCCCAATCGGGATCAGCCAATATAGGCCTTCCCAAGCCAATGAAATCTGCTTTGCCGTCAGCTAATGCCTGCTCCGCGATATCCGGGGTGCTCAAGCCGCCGTCAATGATGATCGGCGTTTTAATGCCGGCTTTTTTCATCTCCTCGGCAACAGAAAGAAAATCGCCGCGAGGATCATACTGGATGTTGATTGAGCGTACATTGCGGTTGGAGCCTGCGACAACATGCAGCGCGGTGACACCTGTTTTCTCCAAGGCTTTGGCGTGAATGATTCCCTCCTCCATTGTAATGCCGTCCGGATCAAAATCACAGCCGCACATACGCGCGATAATCGGGAAATCACGGCCACATTTTTCCTGTATGGCATCGATAATCTCAACAAAAAGGCGAATTCTGTTTTCGGGGGAGCCACCGTATTCATCTGTTCTTCTGTTGTAGAAGGGTGTACAGAACATATTAATCAGATGCCCGAGCGCACCGTGAACCTGCACGCCGTCGAAGCCGGCCACCTTGGCGCGCCAAGCCGCCATAGCGAAATCTTCTTTCAGCTTGACAATTCCTTCTCTTGTAATCCCCCTGATCGGGAAGGGGTACTTCCCGCCTAACATTTCAACCATCTCCGACGGACCCAAAGAATCTTTTTTGCCGGCCTGGGAGATTTGTTTGCCAATATGGTTTATCTGCAGCACGCATTTTACATCTTGGTCATGGATACAAGTCGCAAGTAAAGCCATCCTCGTTATGTGGCTGTCTTTGGATATGCCGAAAACATTGGGCTTGCTCTTGCTCAACTCTTCGTCTATGTAGGTAGCTTCAACAACGATAAGCCCCAAGCCGCCCTTGGCAATATCTACATAAAATCGGACTCCTTTA
>Ga0153923_100407_pt1 | contig 14409 bp, 17 predicted proteins | sample TSNJ007MetaG_FD_104682 | JGI IMG/M metagenome (GOLD analysis project Ga0153923, IMG submission 104682) | Attine ant fungus gardens microbial communities from New Jersey, USA - TSNJ007 MetaG | ecosystem: Host-associated > Fungi > Mycelium > Unclassified | place: USA: New Jersey, Brendon T. Byrne... | reverse complement strand
TACAGAGTATTACTCCACTTACAGACGAAGTAGATAAGGTGCTATACTGATAGGTTCCATCTAATTGTCAAAGACGATCACTTCCCGTTCTTATATTCGGGGGGTGATCGTCTTTATCTTTATTCATTCTTATGAAATCGGGTCTTCCTCTTGTTATTTGGAGTTGTATCTAAGATGATTTCTTTTGTTCAACTAGATACCAGAATATGATGGATGTATGGAGATGAGCTAGACAAGATTTTTTGAGAACACTGTTGTGAATTTTTCATATGATGAAATTTTATTTACAAGACCATAAAAACGGCCTAGATCAGATGTCCGCTTAATCTAGGGCATTTTAACTTCGAATGCATAACTATTTAGATTCGTTTTCTTCTTTCAATCCGCTTATATACGATAGATTCATCGATTACGGTCATAGTTATCCCCTCTTCTAACCACTTACTTGGCGTATTCAGAAAAGGATCTATTGTCAGTACGGTGAAATCCGCACTATAACCTTCCCGTATAAGCCCCCGGTCATGCTCATGACCGCTTGCATAAGCACTCCCTGTCGTGTACAAGGAAATGGCGTCAAACACACTTAAACGCTCTTCTGGCTGATAGACTGCCTGTGTTGGATCTTCACAACTCATCCTAGTTACAGCTGTATACATCCCCAGAAGCGGTGAGACGTGTTCAATCGGTGCATCCGATCCGCCTGCACAGCGGAGACCATTATCAAGCATCGTTTGCCAAGCGTACATATATAGGTCCGTCCCTACGCCCACACGTTCCATCACCCATGGGTAATCCGATGCGACAAATGTGGGTTGAATATCGATCACAACAGGTAAAGTCTTCATCCGTTCAAGCGAATCCTGGCTTAACACTTGTCCATGAATTAATCGATCTCTTGTTCCTTCAGATGTTGGATAACGTTCCATAACATCTAACACCTTCTCTGCAGCTAAATCACCGATGGCATGCACTGCAATCGGCATTCCATAGAATCTTGCTTTTTGAACCAACGCATTAACTTCCTCATCCGTATGAATGGCTATTCCATTGGTGCTAGGGTCATCCGCGTAATAATGGCTTAATAACGCTGTCCGTCCTCCTAGTGACCCATCTGCAAAAATCTTCATCGCCCCAAATTCCAGCATGGAAGATTTCATGGTAGCTACTAATTCATCGTTCTTCCACTCATCTACAACCATATGGTGTATAAGTAAATGTGCTCTGAACTTCATAGACTTCTCATGAATAACGTGATTGAATGCACTTATCGTTCTCTTGTAACTCCCATAGTAACTTAAATCTTCGGTATGGCCCCCGACTAAGCCCTGACTCCAAGCATGTTGAATGGCTAATTTCAACGCTTCTTGTAGATATGCTTCTGTCACAGCGGGAACTGCATGAAGGATAAGATCTTGCGCACTCTCTTTAAAAATACCATGGTGTGTTGCTCCATACTCCGTTGCGTCCATAGTTGCATCGCCTGCATCTATTTTCTGTGACTCCTCTATTTGTACAGCTTCCAAGGTTCGTGTATTCACCACTAATACATGTCGACAAATTCGTCTTAACATGACTGGATGATCAGGGGCAACTTCATCTAATTGTTGCCTGGTTATAGGACTCTTCTCCGCCCAACGGTTCTCATTCCATCCTTCGGCTATAATCCAAGAACCTTTTGGCGTCACTTCAACCCGCTTCGCGACAGCCTGAAGCACCTCAATCCTACTATTCATTATGGATAGATCAAGTTTAAGAAAGGTTTCTCCATGTCCGATTAGATGCATATGGCTATCTACAAATCCCGGAAACATCGTACCCCCTTGCAGATCAACGACTTCATCGATATGGTCATGAAATCTTCCTTCGATTTCTTCTTTACTGCCTGTAGCTACGACTAAGCCATGCTCAGTAAATACCGCTTCTACCGTATGCCCTTCATGTTCCATCGTATAAATAGTTCCGTTCCACCAGCACTTCCCCATGATCTATCTCCTTAACTTGTTGTATGTGGTATTTAATATAGAGTTCTTACCTTCAAGTGTCAATTAATGTCATATTAATGGAAAATATGTTACTATACAATGATTAAGAAAGGTGATGAATTATTATGAAGCGAATAGCTATAATCCTTCTAATGATTAGTGTAGTCATTCTAAATGCATGCTTCAAGCAACAAAGTGATGTGTCAATCATTGATTCGATAACCTCAGATGGGATTCATTTAACTGAAACAAAGTCACCTGCTGAAAGTGAACTTGATGGTATCCTCCCCATAAGTTACCAACTTGATAACGAAGAAGTCATACGGATATTTGAATTTGATCCAGCCGATCAAAGGAAACTTGGTCAGGAACATTTCACAAAGAATCAACAAGTTCTCAGTTCACATGCACCAATCATCTATCAGACCCATCAATACCTCGTACTTTATTACAGCAACGTGGATACGCTAACCCAAACCCCGGAGCTTAGCGAGACAACATATGGTATACAAATTGATAATGTGATAAAGAAAATTCAATAGTGCACTACTCACTTGGTAGTCGAGAGACTACTTTTTTATTGAATAGAATAACGGATGAATTTAGCATACCTTTTTTCTAAACACGTTGAGAATAGATACATGTGAAAGACGATCTCTAAGAATGAATAACTAAATATATAACTTCGCACTACTGTTATGAATTTTTCATATGATGTTTTTTTATCTTCATAGTCGTTAAAAAGGTTGGCCTCAGAAACTTAAAGGCCAACCTTTTCTTTACCGCATTAAGCTACGTCCTGCCAACCCAATCTTCATGTTCTACCTCTTTCCAACGCGCACGAATCTCTTCGTATATATCTTGAGCGAGAGGTCCCCTCTTGAGAAGTTCTGCGTTCTGTACCCAACGATCCGGTTGATTTGTTCCTACAATTGCTGTAGCTATACCAGGAGTGCTTAGTGCGAAACGAAGCGCAATGTCAACGCTTTCCTCCATATTGTCAAGGAAATCATAATTCAATTCACGAAGGCGTTCCCAATAAATATAAGGATATGCTGTCTCAGGTAAAGTATCATACTTCCATGCGACGTTGGCAAGGGGTCTTTTAGCGATAATTCCCATGTTGCGTCTCTGTGCCTCAGGTAAGGTGAGGTCTATCGCCTCTTGATCTGCTATATTCACAGAAATCATGAGGCTATCAAAAACCTCCATTTGCACAGCATATAAAGCATCCGTGCTGTCACCGCTGTAACCGATAAATCTTGTTTTACCTTGAACCTTAGCACGTTCTAGCACTTCTATGACAGCACCTTGACGTAATACTTCTTCCGAACAACTATGTAAGTGGATAACATCCACATATTCCGTATTTAATCTCTTTAAGCTACGATCAATACTTTTCTCTAACAGTACCGGGTCCCAATCGGGATAATCCAACCCCGCTGCATGTCCACATTTCGTAAACAAATAGAAATCATCTCGACGAGAAGCAAGTGCTTTGCCAATGAATTCTTCACTTTGTGCGTAACATTCGGCGGTATCAATTACATTCAGACCTACATCTAATGCATTGTGCAACATCTTTTCCACCTTATTGAAATCCTGTTCTTGCCCAAACGCAGCTCCACCCAAGCCAAGCGTACTTACTTTCATTCCTGTCTGTCCAAATAACCTTTGCTCCATCTAGTAACCTCCTTAGCATAATTCGTCTAGTATCCCGTGACCCACGTATTTAAAGCTTCTTGTAGGTTATGCGATCAAAATCCAAATATGCTCGTACCTCTATTTAACCACTTTGATGGTATGCTGAATTTCACAACTGCCAATCATTCAAGCGGGCTAAGATTTGAAATACTGACTGAGGTGTCCGTTGTCTGAACGTGTCTTTTGTCTGAAATCACCACCGGTGTAAGCACGAATTACATTTTGCCAAAATGCTTGCGCCGTGATGTTATTACTTACTTGAGTCACCTTCCAGTTCCCTCTGTGTCGTGAGAACAACTCATTCGCTGCCCACGTGCCTAACCCGCTTCGACGATATTTTTTCATAATGAAAAATTCCGTCATATAATAATCCCCCTCTAGAGAATTCTGAAGTTGTTCAATTAATGCGAATCCAGCCGGTATATTGTGAACCGTAATCAGATAGGCGTATCTGCCTTCCCTGTTATTCCAGTACGAATTCAAATCCGGATAAGGATGAAATTTCCCATTCGGTGCAACATCCATATCCAAGTAGCTCGTGAAGTCATATAAATAGAACTGCATTAAGTGATCGATTATTTCCTTACGCTCAGGTGGCACCAATTCCATCTTCATTTCCATAGGTTCACTCCATTGGCATATACTTGTATGTTTACACTATATAACTTTCTAGTCCCTCCTCGCAATATGCCCTTGAACCTATACTTTATACGACTAAGACTTCTCTCTTTTCCTATGGTAAAATAGTAACTAGAGTTCTAACTAGCAAGGGGTGATGTCAGTGAATGTTCAAAAGATAAGCGATCGCAAACGACTAGATGAAAAGGTTCTTGACATGCCTTGGTTCGTGCAGCAGTTCATGGATTATAAGTTGCCTGATCTGTCGCCTTCAACGTTACTAGAATATGTTCGAGATTACGAGACATTCTTCAATTGGTTACGAGGGGAACTTCTCTCAGAGGCCGATCATAATAGAAAGATAACTCTGACGGAACTGGAAATGTTACGTATGGAGAATATCGTGAGTTACAGACTATATCTGACAACTCGTCGTGAAGGTGCCAACGCTAAAGTCACCATTTCTCGTAAGCTATCTTCCCTACGGTCATTGTTCCATTATCTAAGCCAGATTGCCGAAGATGAGGAATTCTACCCACTATTGAAGCGCAATATCATGGCCAAAGTGGAAGTGAAACGGATTCACAAACCTAAAGACACCGCAGCCAAGCTAAAAGGTAAAATCCTTGAAGATGAAGAATTGCTTGAGTTCATAGGATATATTCTCGAAGGGTATGGGTTAGACGTAGCTAAGAACAAACAAGCATTGTACTCCTATGCACTAAACAAAGAACGAGATGCTTGTATCGCTAGTCTCATACTAAATTCAGGTCTACGTGTCTCTGAGGTCATTAATCTGAACATGGATGATCTAGATTTCAACAATAAAATGATATACATATTCCGTAAGGGTAATAATGATGAAACCTACAAAACGCCCGTCTATTTCCGTGAACAAGCAAAGGATGATTTAGCTCTTTACCTTAGCCTTAGACATGTACGATATCATGCACCTAAGAAAGAAAAGGCTCTCTTTCTCACCGTTCCTAACGGACAACAGGAAGGCAAACGAATGACCAAACGTGCCGTTCAGGCCATGATTATTAAATATGCTACACGATTTGGCAAACCCTTCCTTACCGTTCATAAATTACGCCATTCTTTTGCTACTGACTATTATCTTCAGAATGATATCTACAAGACGAAAGAACAATTAGGTCATGCGTCCACTGAGACGACCGAAGTATATGCGCATCTAACCGACAAGACGATGTCTGAAGCAATTGAGCGACGAGCGGAGTCCACGTAGAGTTTTAGTGTATACGATAATATTCGCCAGTTAGTGTGCTACCTCTTTAATTCACTATAAAAAGGATAGAGTCGTCAGAAATAATCTGATGCTCTATCCTTTTTTCTTTTGGTGAATTCTAGGATTGGCGAATAGAGAGCCTTGCAGAGACACCCGCTGGATTATCAGCCGTTCTACGGCCACCAAAGTTAAATGCTATGATAACGATATCGTTCTCACCTCTGCGCAAGAGGCGCCGTACGTCAAACGTACGTCCAGGATTAAAGAAAGACGGCGTAGCCTGCGGAGTATCATATACAACGAATTGTCCATTGATAAGCACGATAGCGTAATTATCTACAGACAGTAAAAGGCTTGCGTTTCGAACTCTTCTTCTTGATGAGAGACTGAACTGTTTGGAGATAACAGCAACCTCAGCACCCTGATCACGCGAACTCCAGACGTATCTTGCATCTGGCACCACAACCCAACTAGGATTTCTATCAATTTGCACTGCATTAAACCAAGTATCATCTGTACCAATAACTACATTACGCTGAGTGATGATAATGTTATTTCCAGCTTTAGTCTTATGAAACCGTGATAATTGTTTTCTATACATCACCAATGCTGTCGATCTTGTAATTCTCTTTACACTACGCACCGCTTTTTTGATGATTGTAGATTTTAGAACTCTCATTTAATCCTCTCCTTGCGATATTGGATTTGATAACACTCTTATCCTATGACCGTTAAAAGAGAATGCTAGTACACCAGCCTTTCGCTAGAAGAATTGAATCAAAAATGAGCTAAATCTATAGATAAATGCAACTTCCCAATATGTCGGAACGTCTTAACAGTGCCTAAAAAGTAATTCATATGCATTGTTATACGAACTATTATGCGTACATCAACAACTACATTCGATTTCTCAATCTAGGTCAAGACCCTTAATATGATATTGCAAAACAATTTCAAGAAAGAAGGTCTCTTTTGTGAAAAAATGGATGTTGGTTCTACTTTCCTCTATTTACTTGTTAGGATCAGCCACAATTATCGTTAATGCTGCTGAATCTCCACCAATTACTGTCACTGTATATGACCATCTAATTACATTCGGTGTGAAGCCGATTCATGATCACGGTACAGTTCTAGTGCCCCTTAGGTTTGTAGCGGATGAACTTGGCGGCACAATAAACTCATTAAATAACAACGATTTGATCTTATCCAAGGACACCATCAAGATTACATTAAACATTGGCTCTAAGATTGTTAAGAAGAATAAAGAGCAATTCACACTTACGAAGGCACCCATATTAGTAGACGTCAGAACTTTAGTACCGCTACGATTTCTTTCCGAAGCGTTTGGTGCAAGCATCAATTACAGTAATAATAACGTGTCTATAAGCACCACTAACTCAGAGCCTCCGAATAATTATCCAGTCATCCGTGGCAATTCTATCGGCAACCTTAATAATGGGGGATGGTACGCAAGTTACGAAGATTGGATATATTTCAATAATCCACATGACCAAGGCAGTATTTATAAGGAGAAGTTAGATGGAACTGTTCAGCAGAAAGTCAACGAGGATGTATTTGTTACCAGCCTAAATATTGTTAACGGAAAGCTATACTATGTGAGTGGAAACACCATATATAAATCAGACTAGACGGGACTAATCGAGCGATTGTGATGGAATTAGGATTGGGCGGACCCCGCTTGATGTCTGTTGATGGCGACTGGATTTATTACACAAATGGCACTTCTATGTTTATGCCACTGTACCGTATGAAGACCAACGGAACATCTAACCAATTACTTGAGAAGAATGAAGTATCTAGTATCGCGGTGGAAGATGGGAAAATCTATTACACGATCTATTTCAACAAACTTTTTGTCATGGACATTGACGGAAGCAACAAAAAGAAAATATTGGAGGGTCCTATCTCCTCTGCGGTAGATATTAAAGATAATACGATATACTTCAATTATGATAAAAAGCTATACTCTCTGGATACAAACGGTACATCCCTCACTAAAATATCAGATCACAACGCTCGAGATATAAACGTGCACGGTGACTGGTTATATTACATAAATTACTCCGAATACAGCAAGAAGTTATATCGAATTAACCTTATCGACAATACAACACAAAAACTCGGAGATGATAAAACCTTTAATCTTCACATCGTAGATAACAAGATTTTTTATACCAATCCTTTTGAAAGAAAAACAATAGAAGTTGCTATTGATTGATCTACGAAATAAAAGGATCTCCTAATGAATAAGGAGATCCTTTTGTTTCTATTGCATTTAATATTCTAATTATTAGTAATATCTTTTGATCTGATCATATATTTACCTATCCGATATCCAATGGCCCACATGCCTAAATACACGATAAGGTATACGAATGCTGAACTATTTAAGAATACGAACATAATTACAATGTACGTAACTATGGAAACGACTATCGATAATATGACCTTCGAACGGGTAACAGCACATAGGACCCCTTGTACGACAAATAGGACAGGAAATATTAATACTAATCCAGCTATTATTAGCGATTTAGCATCTAGGTCAGACAGACCAAACATCTGATTAGAAGAAATGATAGATACAATAGCCATGACCAATGCAGGAAAAAGAATGACAATGATACTCCTCTTGTTCATAATAACCCTCCTCTAATCTCCTTATATTGAAATGTTTCTTAGTTCAGTTTCTTCTCATAGCGAACCCGTCCTTCACGATCTAGCCCTTGTATCAATGTCCACGTCCGCTTGAGCTCTTCTTCATTTCATAGAAACAAGAACATTCGGTCTTCTTTGATGACCTGACTCATCAAGGATTTCTCTATTTCCTTAATCTCTGTATTCAACACGACTGTTGTGATCTCAGAATCGGTCACATATCCATAAAACTGTGCTAAACTCAGTTTCTTATCATGCTGTGATATCGAGTAGCTGTAAGTGAGTGGCTTACTATGATCAATCTCAACACCATTAACCCCTCCACCCGGATACCATCCAAGGGTCCTTCTAATCACGGTGTCAGCAGAAAACCAATTCTTGTATTTCCCTAAATAAATAGTGATATCATCACCAAAGGGAACTTCCCGCACGACTTTAGAAGGACCATAATGATAACTTCGTTCGGAGAGCTCATGTGCCTGCTTAGCACTAACGCTACCTACATACGAATTACCTCCACTAAAGAAAAGGAAAATAAAGAGAATTGCAACACACCATTCCACGACGATCATGACAGTCATTCTTCTCATTGTCCCTCACCATCCTTCGGCAAGGATATATTTAGTAGCGCTTCTCTGTCATACCATTTATATTTAATGATCAAATCTCCATCAGGGTCCTTCATTTTGTCAAAAAACATGATGCCACTCTCACCCCACGCCCTTACACTACTGCCTCCTCCATGGGAAATCATTTCTTCTCCATTAGAATCAATTAGCGTAAGATCTGTATTTGGAAATGACCAACCATTGCGATCTTGCTTCTTAATGGAATACTGGAGAACGACCTGTTTAGGCGTAATGTAAATATCCTCAGCCGTAAATACATCCCCATCCATATCCATTTTTTTATCAATTACATACGTGGTGACGGGACCATCCTTTTGTAAGAGTTTGATGTTTGCTTTGTCTCCATTGTCGGAAGGAATAAGATTCAACGCTTGTGGAATCAATAAAATCCCGAATATAACAATGATTAGCCTTCTAAAGACAGTAACTGCTCTCATGACATGCTTCACTGAATAGACTCCTTTGAAGATCAGATATAAAATGGACTAACGTATCTCATCCCTTTAATCCAACATTTTCCAATCCTATCTATACTTTAACATTTAATCCTACGCTTTTGGTGCCACATTCCATTTTTTAGCGAATAGTCTTTTAGTTACTGAGACAAATAATAACAAATTGCGGACAAAAAAATGAGTAATCCGAAGCGTATTGAACGCTTGAGATTACTCACAGAATTAATAAGACAACACTATTTCAACATCAGCATTCGAACTTTAGCACCACTCTTCAATCCTTCTTGGGCTGGGGGCACAACAATTAAGCAATCACTATCCTTAATGGTTATCATCACACCTGACTCATCAATACCCGTTGGGATCGCATATACGACACCGTCTCGGATCTCAACCTTCCCCCGAACATAACGAGTGAAGCTGTTGATCTTAGAATAATCTGCTCCGAGCGTCCCGCTCCACTCCACTAAATAAGGATTCTGATCACCCATCATCCCTCTGATGCTTGGTGCAACGAATAATTCACAACCAACGAAACAAGCACCTGGATTACCAGAAAGAGCGAATAGTAACTTCCCATCTTTGACTGCTGCTGTCGTCACGCTTCCTGGGCGCATAGCAACTTTGTTATACAACATCTCAACACTATCTCCACGTACGAGGTCACCCATAATATCATAATCACCAACTGATACACCGCCACTTGTAACGACCATATCATACTGATTCAGCGCCTCTTCCACTTTCTCACGAGCTAATGACAAATCATCCATAATGGCATCTAGAACAACGGGTTCCCCACCTGCCTCGATGACCTGAGAAGCTAACATCCATGTATTGCTGTTACGAATTTTACCTGGTTGAAGTGGTTCCTCTACCGATAATAACTCAGATCCTGTTGAGAAAATAGCTACCTGAGGGCGCCGATATACGGCCACACGATGAATGCCAAACGTTGCTAATACCGATATTTCACCTGCTGAAATCTTGATCCCTGGGCTAAGAATCAATTCTCCTGCCTGAAGTTCCAGTCCAATGGGTGTTATATTCTTTCCGACTTCAATACAACGTTTCAGTCCAACAATAGATCTTCCTTCTTCCTCGCGTACCTCTGTCATTTCAAACATAACGACCGCATCCGCCCCTTCTGGGACTTGTGCGCCTGTCATAATACGTGAGGCTGTCCCTGGCATAATTATTTTGTCTGATACCTTACCACAAGGGATCTCATCTATTACTTCGAGCCATATGGGTTGATCACTGTTACATTCATCTGTATCTGCAGATCGAATCGCATAACCATCCATGACAGAGCGGCGAAAATGCGGATACGGATGAGGCGCTGTTATAGCTTGCGCTAACGTTCTTCCGTGGCTCTCTTGCAGCATAACCGTCTCGATATCACCAGCATTTATGTATTGTGAAATCATGGATTGAGCGACACTTACCTGAAGTGCTTTTCGCTTAAATTTAGAAGAGTTATATATGGAATCTGTCATGTTGTAACCTCCGATAAGTATATAAGTCTTATATAACATATCATTTTACGAAAAGATAAAAAAGACAGTATACGAAAACTCACTTCGTATACTGTCTATAGAATAGTTAATAACGCATTCACGCTTTACCTTCTTTTACTTCGCCTACTTATCTTACCTGAACCAGACTTTGTCTTGGGCTTACTGATCGACTTCTTGGAAGTACTAGAGCTGCTGGAAGAACCGAAGATACTCGAGCCACCTTCGCTACTACCTCGCTTTATGGTACCCTTACTCGTCGTTGAATCATTCGCGCCTCTACTGAAAATGGTGTCATCTTTACCATTAGAAGTGCTACTCTTGTTCGTTCCACGTCGGGTAATCGCACCTTTTTTCTCAACGGTTAGTGGAGGCGCGATTTTCTTATCATTCACCGTTGCTTGACGGTACGAACCCTGTTTCGGCTGATAGACATCTTTGCTGGAATATCCGCGATAAGAACCACCGCTTCTGCCAATAGAATCGAACAGATTGCCAATAATACTTGCTGCGATATAACCTTGCAAGAAGCTTGAATCATAGTTCTTCTGAACATATTCTTTGGAATCCACTTCGATGAGTGTATCTTCTTTTTTGTCTGGGTCCTGTTGTAAGTGATACCACTCTTTATCGTAGACAAGGAACATCCGCTCAGGATCTTCAGGTGAGATCTGATCCGGCTTACGATCATCCGTAAGGTCTTTCGCTACTTCCGGTACCGTCTGCCCTACAGCTCTATATACGTATGAGGTTGCTGTACCCTCTTTATTCACAGACTCAAGCGGATAGGATTTCGATAAATCGCCCGGTGATCCACAACCACTCAATAAAGATATAAGTAAACTAAGAACAATCAATAATTTCATCGAAAGAACTGAACGTTTCTTCACATGATCCACTCCTAGCTTGCGCGAATGACTTTAACATCTGCTGATATTAAACTTTCTCCATCGTACATCATGAATCGCCCATTCTGCCATTCAATGCGTAGCAGAAAATTATCATCAGATTGATATTGCCATACATGCTGCTCCCCGCCTTGCATAAATGGTGCCCGTCCAGTCACTAACACATTTCCTTCGTATTCTTCCTCAAGATGATAAGATTTGTCATCCAAATCAATAATACTTGGAACCTCGTTAGGATTGTCTAATCTACCATCAATAGGTTTATACAACGCATACTGCAAGGTCTCTCTTTCTTCAATATGAAGATAAGCGAGGTCCTGACCATCCTGTAACGTAAGTACAACCGCATTACGACTTCGATTGTGGACTCTACCCACGACTTCATATGTCACAAGCGATACTTCACATATATCACCAGGTGCAAGCCCTAACATGCTTTTCTCCTTCATAGGAGGTTCTGATTTATTAAATAAGTTACCAATTCGTTTAAACATACTCATCATTTATGACTCCTCACCTATAGTATTCTTTTACAAACATGACGTAATAATTAAAGCCCCTACAACGTGAAGCATCCCACCAAATAGGCCAAACCCAAGTTTACCTTGCTGTGTTCCTAGATCTAGATCGAGTTTAGCCCATGCACGTAAGCATACACGTACGATACTCTCCAATACGAGAAGAACAAGGAACGAGATGATCGACACTACGATCGCTTCTAATAGTTCATTAGAAGTGGAGATAGATACCGATAGGATATATCCTTGTGCTAGTAGCTTCATCATCATCCGTGTTGTAACTGCCATATTTCCTGCTTTAACCTCTTCGAAATCTTTGTATTTCGTAAATAAGGAGTCTACATAGAGTAGAACAAACAATAACACTGAGCCTACACCTGTCCAGACTAATACTCTTAGAACATACTCGAAATCCATTAAACTCGTCACCCCATATCATCAAATTACACATCAGACCTATTTTAATCATATAAAAGCGAAGGAGGCCTATTTAGTAAATTGGCTCCTTCGCCTGTTGAAACCTCATATTCACACAATGGATAAGAAGATTATTTCTTTTCGAATTGTTTCATAAGAGCAGCTAGTTCATCTTCTACCGCTTGATCTTTATTTAAGCTTTCGAACTCAGCATCCAATGATTTCTCACTTGAAGCTAATTCATTACTTGCTTCAGCTTGTGCTTCCATTTGCATCATCTTATCTTCCATACGTTTAAGTCCACTTGCTGCAGAATCCGTACTGAATCCTGTCATTGCTTTGTTAATTTCATTCTGTGCCTTAGCAGCATTGTAACGAGCTACTAAAGTTTCACGTTTATTTTTCATCTCTGTCAATTGCTTGCGCATTTCATCTAGCTTTCCACGCAAGTTGTCAGCAGCAGCTTTATTCTGATCATAGTTCGTTTTGTATTCGCCCATTTTCACTTCGGCTGCTTTCTTCTCTTCCAAAGCACGACGAGCAAGATCGATGTTCTGAGCTTGAGCCGCTGTAGCTGCTTGTTGACCACGCTTAGCCACTAGTGCTTCTTGTTCTTCATAAAGTGATTTGAATTTCTTCTCAATCGCGATTTGTGCTGCTACAGCTTTCTCAGCATCTTCAAGATCTTCATGCATATCTCTAATGTACTGGTCTGTCATTTTGATTGGATCTTCTGCTTTATCGATAATACTATTAATATTTGACATCGTTAAATCGCGTAATCTTTTGAACATAGACATAATTTGTTTCCTCCTAGGAAAATGTTTGTTTTTTATAATAAGGTTTACGCATTAAAAAAAATAATGTTTCATTTTTTTAATAATTTTCCTTATTCAAGCTCAAAGTTTGGATCCCTGCTGTAAAAAACCATCCATTTTACCGTTCACGATTGCAATGATATCCATGATTTCTTCTTTCGAAATATTATCATAATGAATACCCATTGCTACGGTTACGGTTCGATTGAGCACCCGTGCAGCTTTAAGTGCTAAATCTTCACTTATGGTATGTTCTTTATGCCCTGGTACCTCCGATGTTCGTACTTCAATCTCACCGTTCGAACCTACATATGCCGTAGATACAGCACCAATATGTGCAGCTCCTCCTGTGACGATCAACATCATATCCCGTCCGATTGGGATTTCAGTTACCACAATATCTTCAGGATTGTATTCGTGCATACTTCTTCAGCCTTTCTTTTACAGCAAGATCTATATAATATTCTATAATATTCCACGTATTTCGTCCAAAGATTTTATATTCTCATCTTGCATGAATTGCTGTAGTCCCTCAATAAGATCTTGGCCAGCTCGAAGATTCATGAAGTTATAAGTTCCAACCTGCACTACGGATGCGCCAGCCATGATGAATTCAATGACATCCGTTGCGCAGACAATCCCACCCATGCCCATAATGGGGATATTCACATGTTGAGCCACTTGATGTACCATTCGTAATGCGATCGGTTTAATCGCTGGACCCGACAGCCCTGCATAAAGGTTACGAAATACACTAGAACGACGATGTACATCTATTTTCATACCTGAAATGGTATTAATAAGAGAAAGTGCCTCTGCCCCTTCTTCTTCACACATCATGGCCATTTCTACGAGATTCTCAGCTCCCGGGGATAACTTAACCGTAAGTGGAAGAGTCGTAGCCTGTCTCACCTG
>Ga0153923_100406_pt1 | contig 14420 bp, 15 predicted proteins | sample TSNJ007MetaG_FD_104682 | JGI IMG/M metagenome (GOLD analysis project Ga0153923, IMG submission 104682) | Attine ant fungus gardens microbial communities from New Jersey, USA - TSNJ007 MetaG | ecosystem: Host-associated > Fungi > Mycelium > Unclassified | place: USA: New Jersey, Brendon T. Byrne... | reverse complement strand
TGTAACCCGTGCCGCCGACGATACCGACCTTGACCATAAACCTGCCCTCAACGAACCCACTGGAAAGCCGTCGATAATAGGGGCCGCGCGCCCCTGCGACAACCATCAAGGTGACGTGCGGACGCTCAAGCCTCTACTATCCCGGCTACCGTGAACCTGGGAATAACCAAAAATGCTCTATCTATGGATCAAAGCCTTTCACATCGTCAGCGTCGTGTGCTGGTTTGCCGGGCTGTTCTACCTGCCGCGGCTGTTCGTTTATCACGCACAAAGTGAAGACACGCTCAGCAAGGAGCGCTTCAGCGTCATGGAGCGCAAGCTGTATCGCGGCATCATGGGCCCGGCGATGATCGCCACGCTGATTTTCGGCGGCTGGCTGATCTACCTCAACCCGGGCATCTTCAGCATGGGCGGCTGGATTCACGCCAAGCTGACGCTGGTGGTCCTGCTGATCGGCTACCACCACATGTGCGGCGCGCAGGTAAAACGCTTCGCCCGTGGCGAGAACACCCGCAGCCATGTCTTTTATCGCTGGTTCAATGAAGTGCCGGTTCTGCTATTGCTGGCTATCGTAATTCTGGTCGTGGTCAAGCCGTTCTAATTTCATAACAGGCATCACACCTCGGGGGATTTCCAATGTCGCTGCCCGCTTTGCTCGAACAACGTCTGCGTCTGCCCGTGGTAGCGGCGCCGATGTTCCTGATTTCCAACCCGGAGCTGGTGCTCGCCTGCTGCCGTAACGGCGTGGTTGGCAGCTTCCCGGCGCTGAACCAGCGCGAAAGCAGCGGCTTCAAGGCCTGGCTGGAGCAGATTGAAGCGGGCCTGGCGACACTGGACAGCCCGGCGCCGTATGCAGTGAACCTGATCGTGCACAACAGCAACCCGCGTCTGCAGGCTGATCTGAACATCTGCGTCGAACACAAGGTGCCAATTGTCATCACCAGCCTCGGCGCGGTGAAGGAGCTGGTTGATGCCGTGCACAGCTACGGCGGCCTGGTGTTCCACGACGTGACCACCCGCAGGCATGCCGAGAAAGCCGCCGAAGCCGGAGTCGACGGTTTGATCGCGGTTGCGGCCGGCGCCGGCGGCCATGCCGGCACCTGGAGCCCGTTTGCGCTGATTGCCGAAATCCGCGAGTTCTTCGATAAAACCCTGTTGCTTGCAGGATGTCTTAACCACGGCCATGAGATTCTGGCTGCACAACTGCTCGGCGCGGATCTGGCCTACTTCGGCACGCGATTTATCGGCACCACCGAAAGTCATGCGCCTGACGCATACAAGGAGATGCTGCTGACGGCCAAGGCGGCGGACATCATCCATACTCCTGCAGTCTCTGGCGTACCGGCCAGCTTCATGCGTCAAAGCCTGGAGGCGGCGGGTTTCGACATGGCCGCGTTGCAAGGCAAGGGCGAGGTCAATTTCGGCGACAAGCTCAAACCGATCAACGACGAAGCCAAGGCCTGGAAGACCGTGTGGTCGGCCGGCCAAGGCGTAGGGCAAATTGACGATCTGCCGAGCGTGGACCAGTTGATCGCCCGGCTCGACGCGGAATATCGTCAGGCGCTGGAACGCGCGGCGCAGTTGCCAAAACGCTGGCCACGCTGAGAAAAATCAGGCCAGTCATCGACGGACTGGCCTTACACTTGCTGACCTTCAATTCATTCGCGACAAGGATGCCTCGGCCATGAGCGAACCTCGCTACAAGATCGTTTTCGACGGTGCTCTACAGCCCGGTGTCGATCTCACCACCGCCAAGCTCAATCTGGCGGCCCTGTTCAAAAGCGATGTTGTCGCCATCGAGCGCCTGTTCAACGGCAGCACCGTCGCCCTCAAACGCGACCTGACCCACAGCGATGCGCAGACCTATCTGCAAGCACTGAGCAAGACCGGGATCGATGCGCGGATCGAGGCGGAAACGGCGATCGAACTGAATCTGGCGGACGTGCACGAGCATCAACCCGCGATTGCCGAACCAGTCTCACCCTACGCACCACCGCGCGCCAACGTTGGCGAAAACCTGCCAGCCTTTGCTGAGCTCAAGCCCTTCAGCGTCGAAGGCCGGATCGGTCGTCTGCGGTTTCTGGCATGGACGATGGTGCTGAGCCTGGTGACCCTGCCAATCGTGGGCATATTTGCCCTGCTCGCTCTCGGACTGGTCAGTGGCGACTCCACCACCGGCCTGATCATCGGCGGGATATTCGCGTTCTTCCTGTTCCTCGGCTTCATCATTGTCAGCATTCTGTTCAGCGTGCAGCGCCTGCACGACATCGGCTGGTCCGGCTGGCTCTGGCTACTGAACCTGGTGCCGTTCGTGGGCAGCTTCTTCCCGCTGGTGATCATGGTCGTGCCGGGCAATACCGGCGCCAACCGTTACGGCCCGCCACCGCCACCCAACAGTACTGCGGTCAAAGTGCTGTGCTCGTTGTGGATCGTGTTCTTCGCCCTGGTATTTGCCGGCGGCATGCTTGGCGGCATCTCGGCGATCCAGCAAGAATATGAAACCAACCTCGAGAGCAGCTATGAAAGCGGCTCGGTCACCACCGATGAAGTCGAGGTCGAGACTGAACCGGCGAATTCCGTGGACGATGCAGCCGAAGCGCCCCCGGCCCCTGTAGACTCTGCGAAAGAATGAACAACGCTCCCCGCCGTGACACCTGCGTCGCTGGCGCGGAGCTGTTGCGATGGAGAATTGCATGACCCGTTACGCTCTGATCACCGGCGCCTCCAGTGGCATCGGCCTGGCCATGGCCGAAGCTCTGGCCCGGCGCGGCCGCAGCCTGATTCTGGTGGCCCGACAGCGTGATCAGCTGGAAAGCATCGCGATCGAACTGACCCAGCGCTTTGGCGTGGAAGTCCTGTTTCGTGCCTGCGACCTTGGCGAGCCTTTGCGCCTGTCCGGCTTTTTGCTGGAACTGGAAGAAGGCGACCGGCAGATCGATCTGCTGGTCAATTGCGCCGGCATCGGCACCTGCGGCCCGTTCCTGGCCCAGGACTGGATGACCGAGCAGGATCTGATCGAAGTCAACATCCTCGCCCTCACCCGCCTGTGCCACGCCATTGGCAACAGCATGGCGCTGCAGGGCGGCGGGCAGATTCTCAATGTCGCCTCGATGGCAGCGTTCAATCCCGGCCCGTGGATGAGTACCTACTACGCCAGCAAGGCGTATGTGTTGCACTTTTCCGAAGCGCTGCGGGTTGAGCTGAAACAGAGCGCGGTCAAGGTCTCGGTGCTCTGCCCCGGCCCCACCCGTACCGCGTTCTTCCGCACCGCACAGCTCAACAGCGACAAACTCAAGGACAGCAAACTGCTGATGAGTCCCGAGGAAGTCGCGCTGTACACCGTACGTGCGCTGGAGAAAAACCGCGCCATCATCATTCCGGGACGGCGCAACCGCTGGCTGGCCTTCCTGCCGCGTCTCGGCTCGCGCTGGCTCAATCGCACCATCGTCGGCATGCTCAACAAGGCTTACTGCCCGCGCTGAACTGTCTACGGCAAAACACTGGGCGGGGTCATTCCCCATGAGTACACTCAGGCCAGCCCCCACAACGGAGAAAACAGCAGTGGATACTCTGTTCACCAAGATCATCAACCGGGAGATTCCGGCCAAGATCATCTACGAGGACGACCAGGTTCTGGCGTTCCACGACATCGCCCCTCAGGCTCCGGTGCACTTTCTGGTGATCCCGAAGAAACCGGTGCGCACCCTCAACGACCTGACCGAAGACGACAAGGCACTGGCCGGGCACATCCTGTTCACTGCCCAGCGCCTGGCGCTGGAACTGGGTTGCGAGGACGGCTTCCGGGTGGTGATGAACTGCAATGAAAAAGGTGGGCAGACCGTCTATCACATTCATATGCACGTACTGGGTCAGCGTCAGATGAACTGGCCGCCGGGCTGATTCACCGCAAACCCGTACAGGAGCTGCCGAAGGCTGCGATCTTTTGATCTTCGAGTATCAAAAACAAGATCAAAGGATCGCAGCCTGCGGCAGCTCCTGCATAAAGCAAAAAGCACATCCAGTGCGACTGATGACCCAGCGCAAACCTTCCCCGGCCGATTCGGTTAAACTGGCCGTCGAGATTTTTCCCGGAGGTCAGCATGACTACCCAACGTCACTACTCGCCGATTGACCGTCTTCTGCTGCAAGCCGATGCCGCGATGCGCACCCTGCTGCCCTTCAGCGGCCAGCCCTACCGTCCGTCACCCGCCATCGTCCAGCCGGAAGTGCAGATGAGCGACGAAGACACCCGCCATGTCGCCGGCCTGATGCGCATCAACCACACCGGTGAAGTCTGCGCCCAGGCGCTGTATCAGGGCCAGGCGCTGACCGCCAAGTTGCCGCAGGTGCGTGCCGCCATGGAACATGCCGCCGAAGAAGAGATCGATCATCTGGTGTGGTGCGAGCAGCGCATCCATCAGCTGGGCAGTCACACCAGCGTGCTCAATCCGCTGTTTTATGGAATGTCGTTCGGCATCGGCGCTGTGGCCGGTCTGATCAGTGACAAGGTCAGCCTCGGTTTCGTCGCGGCCACCGAACATCAGGTGTGCAAGCACTTGAACGAGCACCTTGAGCAATTGCCGGCCGAGGACGAAAAGTCCCGGGCAATTCTGGAGCAGATGCGCATTGATGAAGAACATCATGCGGAGAGTGCACTGGATGCGGGTGGTTTCCGTTTTCCGGCGCCGGTGAAGTTCGGGATGAGTCTGTTGGCGAAGGTGATGACCAAGAGTACTTATCGGATCTGAGATCGGTATTGCTGCTGAAGGCCCCTTCGCGAGCAGGCTCGCTCCTACAGGGGTCATGCGGCAGGCATTAAAAAAGGCGACCGAAGTCGCCTTTTTTTGTGCCCGGGAATCTTACGTCGGCATGTTGCGTGCGTAGAAGATTTCCAGCATTTCGTGTTTCACCCGCTCGGTCACCTGAGCACGCTGCTCGGAGGACAGATTGCTGGTGGCGTCGCCGAACAGGTAGTTGTCCAGTTCGAAGTTCTTCAGCAGCATTTTGGTGTGGAACAGGTTTTCCTGGTACACGTTCACGTCGGTCATCTGATACGCGTCGCGAGTGTCTTCGGAAAGGTAGTTCTGGATCGAATTGATCTCGTGGTCGATGAAATGCTTGTTGCCTTCAACGTCACGGGTGAAGCCGCGCACACGGTAATCCACAGTCACGATGTCCGAATCGAACTGGTGAATGAGGAAGTTGAGCGCTTTCAGCGGTGAAATGACACCACAGGTCGACACGTCGATGTCCACACGGAACGTCGCAATACCGGCGTCCGGATGGATTTCCGGATAGGTATGCACCGTGATGTGGCTCTTGTCGAGGTGGGCAAGGATGATTTCGGGCAATGGACCCGGGGACTCTTCGATCTGGCTGTCAGTCGGGGTCACCGGCTCTTCCGAGATCAGAATCGTGACGCTGGCACCCTGAGGCTCATAGTTCTGACTGGCAATGTTCAGAATGTTGGCACCAATGATTTCGACAACTTCCGTGAGAATCTGCGTCAGGCGTTCGGCGTTGTACTCTTGGTTGATGTACTCGACGTAAGCCTGCTGGTCTTGCGGGGTTTCCGTAGCAGATGTCATAGATGTTGAAGCTCAAGGTCTTTGTCAGGTTATTGAACCCGTGGAGCTTGAGTTTGCTTTTCACCGTTAAAAACTCTCTATGTATGCGGCTCAGCCGCGTGATCAAGCATGCCCGTCAAGTGCGAACAACGCACCTGCGTAGGACGGTTAACACCTCTTCGCGATGGCGATTTTGGTTATCTGTTCAGGCGGATGACCCGTCGGCTGACCGATCACTGCCCTGAAAAAAGTGGCGCATTATGCAGACGTCAGCGAGGGATCGCCAGAGTCTGCACTGCTTTTATGATAGTTGAATGTCGGTTCAACCGAGTTCGACGATTTCGTAATCGTGAGTGATCGCCACGCCTGCCGCGCCGAGCATGATCGACGCCGAGCAATACTTCTCGGCAGACAGCTCGATGGCACGCTTGACCTGGGCTTCTTTCAGGCCCCGGCCCTTGACCACGAAGTGCATGTGGATCTTGGTAAACACCTTCGGATCTTCGGTTGCGCGCTCGGCTTCGAGGAACGCTTCGCAGCTTTCAACCGCCTGGCGCGACTTCTTCAGGATGCTGACCACGTCGAAGTTGCTGCAACCGCCAACACCCAGCAGGAGCATTTCCATCGGGCGAACACCCAGATTACGACCACCGGCGTCCGGCGGACCGTCCATGACCACAACATGACCGCTGCCGGACTCGCCGAGGAACATGGCTTCGCCAGCCCATTGGATGCGTGCCTTCATCGCCAAGACTCCACTGTAGAAAAAAGGGTCGCCAGCTTAGCACAGGCCCCTGCTCTGACAGCGCCCGGCGTTCCTAGGACGGATGCCTCTGCTGCGTAGGTAATTTCTCGAATTTTCGACGAAGTGTCTGGTAAGCTGGCGCCAATTCGCTGGCGCCAATTGTCAGCCTGTAGCGACCGCCTTCAGCGCCTCATAAAAAAACCAAACATCACCGTGCAGTCTTTTCGGGATACAACCATGGTTGCTATTACCCCCACACCCAAAATCAAGAACCTCGACAAGCTGTTGATGCATTGCCAGCGCCGTCGCCATGCGGCCAAGAGCAACATCATCTGCGCCGGCGATCGCTCGGACACGCTGTACTTCATCATCAAGGGTTCGGTAACAATCCTGATTGAAGACGACGACGGTCGCGAAATGATCATCGCCTACCTCAATGCCGGAGATTTCTTTGGCGAGCTGGGTTTGTTCGAGCAGGCGGGCCAGGAACAACAACGCAGTGCCTGGGTGCGGGCGAAAGTCGAATGTGAAATCGCCGAAATCAGCTACGTGAAGTTCCGCGAATTGTCGCAGCAGGATCCCGACATTCTTTACGTCCTCAGCGGACAAATCGCCCAACGCCTGCGCAATACAACACGCAAGGTCGGCGATCTGGCGTTCTTTGACGTCACCGGCCGTGTGGCCCGTTGCCTGCTGGAGCTGTGCAAACAGCCTGACGCGATGACCCACCCGGACGGCATGCAGATCAAGGTGACCCGTCAGGAAATCGGGCGGATTGTCGGTTGTTCGCGGGAGATGGTCGGTCGCGTGCTCAAGGATCTTGAGGAACGCAACCTGGTGGATGTGAAAGGCAAGACCATGGTGGTCTTCGGCACGCGCTAAGCACGCAAAATCAGGCGCTGTAGACCTGCGCCAGCATCAGCCGAAACAGCTCATCAAGACGCGCCAATGCCGTTGGCGCGGCAAACTTCTCATGCAGGGCGATGTGGCTTTCAGCCCGCACTCGCTGCTCCAGACCGCAGGCCTCGTTGAAGCGATTGACCGCTGCGACCATCGACTCTCGCTCGTTATCGATCAACATCGCCCCGTGCACCAACCCCACCGGACGCTGACCACCCTGGCTCTGACGCCAGCGCTGAGCGGTGCCGACCATCTTGCGACCGTCGAGATTGACGTTGAAGCGGCCGTCGCAGAACGCACCGTCGATTTCGCCCAGCGAAGACACGCCACCCAACTCATCCAGCAATTCACAGATCGGATCACACAGGCGCCGGTAACCGGTTTCAATGCGATTCAGATCACCCTCGCTGCGGGGCGGGGCGTAGACCAACGCGATGTTGATGGTTGAGGCGGATTGCGGGACCGGTTCGCCACCGGTTTCCCGCAGCAAGACTGGCCAACCGGCACCAGCGGAGACTTCACAGGCGTGATCAAAACCGGGCAGACGATTGAGGCGGCGTGGCATGACTAGCGCGCGATCGCTGGGTTGCCAGAACAGCAGGCCGAATTCGGCGTTGCCGGCGCAGACCGAGGCCAGCAAGTCTTGTTCGGCTTGCAGGCCGGCTTCGATGGTGAGGGAGGCAGGGATCATAAGGTTTCCGTAGGACGTTCAGTCTGAGGTGAATCTTATGTCGTCATCGCGAGCAGGCTCACTCCTACAGGGGGAACGCATTCCAAGTGTAGGAGTGAGCCTGCTCGCGATGGCGTCTAACAGGTCTGACTGAGTCAGTCGAGGGTCGAACCACTGACCGGCACACCACGCTCCGGGAAGAACAGGCGCTGCAGTTCGGTGCCCGGGCTTTCGGCGCGCATGAACGCTTCGCCGACCAGGAATGCGTAAACGTCGCTGATTTCCATCAGCTCGACATCGGCACGGTTGAGAATGCCGCTCTCGGTGATCACCAAGCGATCACGCGGGATGCGCGGCAGCAGGTCGAGGGTGGTTTCCAGGCTGACGTCGAAGGTGTGCAGGTTGCGGTTGTTGATCCCGACCAGCGGCGTGTCGAGGGTTTTCAGTGCGCGTTCCAGCTCATCGCCATCGTGCACTTCCACCAGCACATCGAGACCGACGCCTTTGGCGACCGAGGCCAGCTCGGCCATTTTCACGTCGTCCAGCGCGGAGACGATCAACAGCACGCAGTCGGCGCCCAGCGCGCGGGCTTCGACGATCTGGTACGGCTCGATCATGAAGTCCTTGCGGATCACCGGCAGTTTGCACGCGGCGCGGGCCTGTTGCAGGTAGGCATCGGCGCCCTGGAAGTAGTCGATGTCGGTCAGCACGGAAAGACAGGTCGCCCCGCCCTTCTCGTAGCTCCTGGCGATGTCGGCAGGCACGAAATTCTCGCGGATCACGCCCTTGCTCGGCGAAGCCTTCTTGATTTCAGCGATGACCGCCGGCTGCTTCTTCTTGGCCTGCGCCAGCAATGCCTGGGCAAAACCACGGGGTGCATCGGCCGCCTTGGCCAGACTTTCCAGCTCGCTCAGGCTGACGCGAGCACTGCGCTCGGCGACTTCCTGGACTTTGCGCGCCAGAATGTTTTCCAGAACCGTCGGTACACTCATCCCTCATTCTCCACTTTGAATACCGCGGTAAAGGCACCCAGCTCCTCGAGTTTCTCCCGAGCAAGGCCGGTATGCAGAGCGTCATGCGCAAGCGCCACGCCTTCTTTCAAACTCGTGGCCAGGTCGGCGGCGTACAGCGCTGCACCGGCATTGAGCACAATCATTTCGGCGGCTTTCTGGCCGTTCTCGGTCTTGCGCTTGCCCAGTGCGTCACGAATCAGCGCCAGGGATGCTTCCGGTCCATCGACCGAGAGGCCGTGCAGGCTCTGGCTCTTCATGCCCAGATCTTCCGGCTCGACCCAATACTCAGTGATCTCGTTGTTCTTCAGTTCAGCGACGAAGGTCGGCGCGGCAAGACTGAACTCGTCCAGACCATCCTTCGAATGCACCACCAGCACATGTTTGCTGCCCAGTCGTTGCAAGACTTCGGCCAATGGCCGGCACAGCGCGGGAGTGAACACACCCACCACCTGATGTTTCACACCGGCCGGATTCGTAAGCGGGCCGAGCATGTTGAACAGCGTACGCAAGCCGAGATCGCGGCGCGGGCCGGCGGCGTACTTCATGGCTTTGTGGTGAGTCTGGGCAAACATGAAACCGATGCCGACGTTGTCGATGCAACGAGCGACCTGCACCGGCGTCAGGTTCAGGTAGATGCCGGCGGCTTCGAGCAAGTCGGCGCTGCCGCTCTTGCCCGATACTGCGCGGTTGCCGTGCTTGGCCACGGTGCAACCGGCCGCTGCAACGACAAACGCGGACGCCGTCGATACGTTGAAAATGTTCGCACCGTCACCGCCGGTGCCCACTACATCGACCACGCCGTCGAGGGTCTTGAGTTCGACTTGATCGGCCAGCTCACGCATCACCGAAACCGCGCCGACGATTTCGTCGATGCTCTCGCTCTTCATGCGCATCGCCATCATGAATGCGCCGATCTGCGCTTCGGTGCATTGACCGGTCATGATTTCGCGCATCACATCGCGCATTTCTTCGGTGCTGAGGTCCAGGTGTTCGACGATACGGCTCAGGGCTGTCTTGATGTTCATGGGAGTCCTTAGCGCGTGCCGCCGGTTTGTTTGAGGAAGTTGGCAAACAGCTCATGGCCCTGTTCGGTCAGGATCGACTCGGGGTGGAACTGTACGCCCTCGATGTTCAGGGTCTTGTGCCGCAGGCCCATGATCTCGTCGACCGAGCCGTCGTCGTGCTGCGTCCACGCGGTCAGCTCCAGGCAATCGGGCAAAGTATCGTGCTTGACGATCAGCGAGTGGTAGCGGGTGACCGTCAGCGGATGATTCAGACCGGCAAAAACGCCCTTGTCCTCATGGAATACCGGGCTAGTCTTACCGTGCATCACTTGGCGGGCACGCACCACATCGCCGCCGAAGGCCTGACCGATGGACTGGTGGCCGAGGCAGACGCCGAGGATCGGCAGTTTGCCGGCGAAATGCTTGATGGCCTCGATGGAAATGCCGGCTTCAGTCGGCGTGCACGGGCCTGGCGAAACCACGATGCGCTCGGGGTTGAGCGCTTCGATTTCGGCGACGGTCAGTTCGTCGTTGCGCACCACCTTGACCTCGGCACCCAGCTCGCCGAGGTACTGCACAACGTTGTAAGTAAAGGAGTCGTAGTTGTCGATCATCAGCAACATGGCGTTTCGAACCTCTTGAATTCTGACTTGAAGACAGCCTTCGAATGACTTGCCCGCAGGGCGCTGCACGATGTCGGACGCGCAGGAGGCGTCGGCACAGCGGCATTTCAAACGGGCAAGGAAGGCAAAGCGTTACAGATCCGGCGGGGCCGGCAGAAAAGATTCAGGCGCGCCAACGCCAACGGGCGTGTGCCTTGATGACTTGATCCAGAAGTTTGCTGACGATCAACACGGGGAAGGTCTCGTTCATACGTTCCGGCACAGTAACTTAGCTGGGCGGAGCGTGCAATATGGCGGGGCTGACGGGGGACAAAACTAAGGGAGGCTTCGCGACCGATGGCAAAACGCCGGGAGTTTTTGGTACTGTCGTTTCGTTCACCTACAACAATAAATAAACGGACTTGCTCATGATTAAACAGACGTTGTTTGTACCGCTTGCCGGTTGCCTGCTCGCCATGGCTTGCGCCCAGGCCTACGCAGCACCCGCTCCCTATTCGAATTTCATCGTGTTCGGCGACAGCCTGAACGACGCCGGGACCTTCAGGGATACCGGCGGCCCGGCCGGCGCCACGCAGCGCTACACCAACCGCACCGGCCCGCTGTACAAGGACGGCACCGGGGAAAACCGCGACCTCAACGCCACCCAGATCATCGGCGGCAAACTGGGTTTCAGCCCCGATCAGACCGCCTCCTCATCCTCGGCCGTGCGTGCCGGAGAAGGCCTGGCCGATGGCAACAACTGGGCGGTGGGCGGTTACCGGACTGACCAGATTCTCGACTCGATCACCACGCAATCCGCCACCGGCGAACGCACCCGCAGTGGTTATCTGCCGTCGAACGGCTTCCGTGCCGATCCGAATGCACTGTATTACCTGTCCGGCGGCGGCAACGACTTCCTTCAGGGCCGCGTGCTCAGCCTCGATCAAGCCAGCGCCGCGGCCGATCGCCTGGCCGACAGCGCCCGTACGCTGCAAGGCGCCGGCGCCAAATACATCATGGTCTGGCTGCTGCCGGACATCGGCCTGACCCCGGCCATCAACGGCTCGCCGCTGCAAGGCTTCACCTCGCAGCTCAGCGCCCAGTTCAACACCGAACTGGTCAGCCAGCTGCAGGGCATCAACGCCGAAATCATTCCACTGAACATTCCGGTGCTGCTCAAAGAGGCTTTCGCCAACCCGGCGCAATTCGGCCTCGCGACCGACCAGAACCTGACGGCCACCTGCTTCAGCGGCAACAGCTGTACCGAGAACGCCCGGTACGGCATCAACAGCGCCACGCCGGATCCGACCAAGCTGATCTACAACGACGCGGTACACCCCACCGAAGCCGGCCAGCGCTTGATTGCCGACTACGCCTACTCGCTGCTGGCTGCCCCTTGGGAGCTGACCTTGCTGCCGGAAATGGCCCAGGGTTCGTTGCGTGCGCATCAGGATGAATTGCGCAATCAATGGCTGGCCGACTGGGAAAACTGGCAGGCCGTGGGCCAATGGCGCGCCATCGTTGCCGGTGGCGGTCAACATCAGGACTTCGACAGCCAGCACAGTGCGGCCAGTGCCGATGGCAACGGCTATAACCTGAACATCGGCGGCAGTTATCGCGTCAACGAGGCCTGGCGTGTGGGTCTGGCCGCCGGCCTCTATCACCAGAAACTCGAAGCCGGCGACGCCGACTCGGAATACAAACTCAATTCCTACATGGGCACCGCGTTCGCCCAGTATCAGCAAGACCGCTGGTGGGGCGATCTGGCGATGACCGCCGGCAAACTCGACTACGACAGCCTCAAGCGTAAATTCCAGCTCGGGGTCAACGAGCGCGGGGAGAAAGGCGATACCGACGGCTACGTGTTGGCGATCAGCGGCCGCATCGGCTACGACATCGCACAGCAGGCCAGCAGCCCGTGGCACCTGTCGCCGTTCGTCAGCGCCGATTTTGGCAAGACCGAAGTGGATGGTTACTCGGAAAAAGGCGCGGACTCCACGGCGCTGACTTTTGACGACCAGTCGCGCAACTCGCGGCGTCTGGGCCTGGGTATCCAGGGCAAGTACCAGATCACCGCGCAAACCGAAGTGTTTGGCGAGTTCGCTCACGAGCGTGAGTACAACGATGACCGGCAAGACCTGACCATCAACCTCAACAGCCTGCCGGGCAACCGTTTCACCCTCGAAGGCTACGAGCCGCAGACCAACCTCAATCGCCTGAACCTGGGCGTGAGCCACAAACTCACGCAGGATCTGGCGTTGCGCGCCAGCTACAACGTGCGCAAGGATGATGACTTTACCCAGCAGGGGGTGAACGTCGGGGTCAGCCTGGATTTCTGAGGTTGAAAGGCAAAAGATCGCAGGCTGCGCCAGCTCCTACAGGGTTAGCGCAGGCATAAAAAAACGCGGCGCCCTCATAGGCGCCGCGTTTTTTTTGTTGAACACAATCCAATGTAGGAGTGAACCTGCTCGCGATGGCGGTGGAACAGACAACATTAAAGGTGAATGTCAGACCGAAATCGCGAGCGGGCTCAATCCTACAAGGGTTTTGCGTGGATCAGGCGTCCGGGGTCTGCTCGGCCAGGGCCACGGCGCGGAACATCGCGCGGCGCTTGTTCAGGGTTTCTTCCCATTCCAGCGCCGGCACCGAGTCGGCGACGATGCCGCCACCGGCCTGCACGTGCAGCTCGCCGTTCTTGATCACCGCGGTGCGAATCGCAATCGCGGTGTCCATGTTGCCGTTCCAGGCGAAGTAACCGACCGCACCGCCATACACGCCACGCTTGACCGGTTCCAGCTCATCGATGATTTCCATCGCACGGATCTTCGGTGCGCCGGACAAGGTGCCCGCCGGCAGAATCGCCCGCAGCGCGTCCATCGCGGTCAGCCCGGCCTTCAATTGGCCGGTGACGTTGGAGACGATGTGCATCACGTTGGAATAACGCTCGATGACCATTTTCTCGGTGAGCTTCACTGTACCGATTTCCGAGACCCGCCCGGTGTCGTTACGACCGAGGTCGATCAGCATCAAGTGCTCGGCGATCTCTTTGTCGTCCGACAGCAGGTCTTCTTCCAGCGCCAGATCCGCTTCCTCGGTGGCGCCACGCGGCCGCGTACCGGCAATCGGGCGCACGGTGATCAGGTTGTCTTCGACCCGCACCAGCACTTCCGGCGAACTGCCAACGACGTGGAAGTCGCCGAAGTTGAAGAAGTACATGTACGGCGTCGGGTTGAAGCAACGCAGCGCTCGATACAGATCGATCGGCGCCGCCTTGAAGTCGATCGACATGCGCTGCGACGGCACGACCTGCATGCAGTCACCGGCGAGGATGTATTCCTTGATGGTGTCGACGGCTTTTTCGTAGTCGCTCTGGGTGAAACTGGAGCGGAACAGCGGATCAGCCGCTTGTTGCTTGCTGAAATCCAGACCACGGCGCGGGGTGATCGGCTGGCGCAGTTTTTCCAGCAACTCCTGCAATTGCGCCTGGCCCTGCTCGTAGGCGTCGGCTTGCGCCGGGTCGGCCAGCACAATCGCGTGCATCTTGCCGGCGAGGTTGTCGAACACCACCACCGCATCGGAGACCATCAGCAGAATGTCCGGCACGCCCAGTGGATCCGGGTTCGGGCATTTGCCCAGACGCTTTTCGACATAACGCTCACAGTCGCAACCAAAGTAGCCGACCAGACCACCATTGAAACGCGGCAGACCGGCGATGGTCGGTACGTTGTAGCGGGCCTTGAAGGTTTCGACGAAAGCCAGCGGGTCTTCGACGTCATGGCTTTCGGTCTCGACGCCATCGACGGTAATGCTTACGTGATGGTCGTGCACCCGCAGTACGGTGCGGCACGGCAGGCCGATGATCGAGTAACGGCCCCACTTCTCGCCGCCCTGCACCGATTCGAGCAGGTAGCGACCACCG
>Ga0153923_100405_pt1 | contig 14471 bp, 14 predicted proteins | sample TSNJ007MetaG_FD_104682 | JGI IMG/M metagenome (GOLD analysis project Ga0153923, IMG submission 104682) | Attine ant fungus gardens microbial communities from New Jersey, USA - TSNJ007 MetaG | ecosystem: Host-associated > Fungi > Mycelium > Unclassified | place: USA: New Jersey, Brendon T. Byrne... | reverse complement strand
TTTTCTTCCCCTAGCTCGTCCACAAACTGCTGCAGCCAATCATAATATTGAATGGCATGCTCCAGCTTCTCCAGATCCTTCAGGCAGAATTGCCGCTCCTCCTCAGGCGTATCCACGGCATGAACCAATCCCTCCAGCTCAGGAATAACAACATCCAAGGCTTGCCTCATGACATCAATCTCCCGCTGCAGCTTCATTCCGAAAAAGTTCTTAAAGGTTTCAAAGAAATCTGTTTCCACTGCATACAGATCTTTTCGCTCCCGCTTCTCCTCCAGCTTGGTCACCATTTTGGAAGCCATCAAAGATCGGACTCCATAGCTCATATTACTCTTACTCATATTCATCACATTCTTCATCTCTTCAAGCGTCATCGGCCGGTCTTCAAAGAACATAATTCCATACAGCTGCCCGAATGAGTAATTGGCGCCATATAAGTCCATCGTCTGAGCAATTGCATCAATCATCGGACGCAGCAGCTGCTCGCGTGGAGATAAGTCTCTATTCTCTTCACCAAAGGCTACCTGTTTCATAGCTGCACCTTCATTCCACTTAGAATCTACCTTCTATTTTACACAAAATAGCAACTACTTTCGCTAATCTCTTAAACTTTTACATAATCTCGCATCGATCTTTACGCCCGCTTGACCACGCAGCTGCTCGATGAGTGTACAATTTTTTTTGAACGGAGGAGCTTTCCTCAGAATTATACCGCAAAAAACAGAAGATGGAATGGGGTATCGACAGAATAATGAAACGCACAAGATTTATAGGTGAGTTGAAACCGGTGCTCTTCACCTTGCCGGCAATGATTCCATTCGTGGTATTTTGGCTCGCGCCATTACTTTATGTATTTTATCTCAGCTTTACTGAGTGGGACTTCATGAGCCCCGAGAAAACCTTTGTCGGACTAACCAACTATCTGGATCTGTTCAGCAATCCCGCCTTCTATAAAGCGCTAAGAGTAACCATGTTATTCTGTGCGGGAAGTGTACTGCCTGTTATTCTGATCGGACTTGGACTAGCACTCCTGATGAATGGGAAGCTGAAAGGCTCCACTCTCTATCAGGTACTTCTTTTCTCCCCTTGGGTCACGCCGACCGTGGCGGTATCCATTGTCTGGTCCTGGATCTATGAACCTGAAATTGGCCTTGCTAATACTGTACTTGACCTCTTAGGTCTAGAAAAAATCGATTGGCTTCAAGATCCTAAATGGGCACTGCTCGGCGTTCTGCTCGTGACGATATGGAAATCGGTAGGCTGGGCGATGATTTTTTACTTGGTGGCACTACGCAATGTCCCTACCGATCTGTTGGAAGCCGCTGAACTGGATGGAGCAAATGCTGTTCAAAAATTCAGCCGTATTACTTTACCGCTAATCTCGCCAACGACACTGTTTCTGTTCATCGTACAGATCATTGGTGCCTTACAGGCATACGACCAGATTAACGTACTCACACAAGGTGGACCGTCGGGATCAACACGTACCCTGCTCTATATGTATTATCAGTCTGCCTTTGAAGCCTTTCAGATTGGAGAAGCCTCTAGTGTCGCAATGATTCTGGTATTTATATGTATGCTGCTCTCCGTAATCTCACTAGAGGTTAGTAAACGGACAACCCATTACCAATAACTACTGCTGTAAAGGAGAACGACTGATGAATGCCACGACCGTACGAGTGGGCAAACTGGCCCGCCATCTATTTTTTGCAGCTATTGCACTGATCATGGCCTTCCCCTTCTATTGGATGGTCACCAGCGCCTTAAAAACCAATGATGAAATCTGGCAGTCTCCGCCGACGATCTGGCCGAAAGAGCCGCTGTGGAGTAACTTTTCAGCCGCCTGGCACGAAGCCCCTTTCTTTAGATATATGGGCAATAGCGTATTTGTCGCCGTCTCTATTGTTATTTTGCAGGTGATAAATTCCGGGATGATGGCCTATGCGCTTACGCATATGAAATTCCGCTTCAGAGGGCTGTTCGCAGGTGTCATTCTTTTCGGCTATATGGTCCCTGCCACCGCCGTTTATCTTCCCGGATATCTGGTATTGTCCCAGCTTCATCTACTGGATTCATATGCTGGGTTGATTCTATCTAACTGTGTAAGTGTCTTCTCCATCTTTCTAATTCGGCAAGCCTTCCTTCAGGTTCCCCATGAGCTGGTAGAGGCTGGAGAAGTGGATGGTTCCTCGCATATGCGGATTCTCTGGACCATTCTTGTCCCCATTACACGGTCTTCCTTTGCTGTGCTAGCCCTGATCACCTTCATTGATCAGTACAATAACTATTTCTGGCCAATGCTCATCACCAAAGATCCTAATCTACAGCTGGTCTCGGCCGGTCTGCGTAGTTTCTTCACTCAAGGAGGTGCTTACGGATTGAAATGGCCGCTGATCATGGCCGCTAGCGCATTCACCATCGCCCCGTTGCTGCTAGTATTTCTACTAGCTCAGAAAACGATCATGCAAAGCGTCAACATGACCGCTGGTTCCAGCAAAGGATAAGCTAACTATTCTATTTAATAAGAGGAGAATGATGATGAACGTATTGAAGAGACTGTCCGCCCTATCTTTGGTTGCCGGATTTACAATGTTAACAGCTTGTGGAGGAAATGCGAGTACAGGTAATGTTACAGCGGCGAATGGAGCTTCTTCCTCCCCCTCCGCAGAGGCTGCGCCTACACAAAATGCACCGGTAACGATTGAGTTCTGGTATGGTCTCGGCGGTAAGCTTGGTGAGAATATGGAGGCACTGATTCAGAAATTTAATGCCTCTCAGCAAGAGGTCATTGTCAAAGGTATCGCGCAGGCAGACTACACTGAAACCGAGCAGAAGCTGCAAGCGGCGATTGCTACAGGAAAAGTGCCTGCTGCTGCTCTCTCCTCAAACGTAGATTGGGCTCGCAAAGGATATTTCGCTCCGATAGATGAGCTTATGGTATTGCAGTCAGATTTTAATAAAGAGGATTTTGTCCAAACCTTTCTAAATCAGGGCCAGGTTGATGGCAAGCAATACTTCCTGCCGATGTATGGAACAACACAGGTTATGTACTATCGCAAAGATGCTTTTGAGAAGAACGGAATTGATGCGAGCACATTGAAGACTTGGGAAGACCTAGCTGCCGCAGCTGCGAAAATGACCGTGAAAGACGGCGGCAAAACCACCTTCTTTGGTTGGGAGCCTATGTGGGGTTCAGGGAACATGATTGATGCCGTGCTCAGCAAAGGAGGCACTATTCTTAGCGAGGATGGGAAACAAGTCATGATCGACTCTAAAGAGTGGATCGAAACCTGGGATTTGTTCCGCAAATGGATCCACGAGGATAAGATCATGCGGATTCATTCAGGGGGTCAAGGCTGGGAATATTGGTACAAAACAATTGATGATGTAATGAAGAATCAATCCGCAGGCTACACCGGCTCCAGTGGCGATCAAGGTGACCTCGACTTTAGCATTGTTTCTGCTATGGAGCAGCCAGGCTGGGCAGGGATTGGCGAGGGCAAACCCGTAGCCCAAGCACTGATGGCCGGCATTCTATCTAAAGCTAACGACAGTGAGAAACAAGCGGCTATGAAATGGTTAACCTACTTCACAAATGCCGAGAATACTGCCTCTTGGTCCATTAATACTGGATATATTTCGGTTCGCCAATCCGCATTGCAAGACCCGGCGTTTGTGTCATTCAGTGAAAGCAATCCACAGATTAAGGTTCCGTTGATGCAAGCATCTCACGGTTCTGCACCATTCCAAGATCCAACTGGCGGCAAAATCAACGATGCGCTGAAAATCGCCGCTGATAAGGTGCAAATTGAGAATATTCCTGCAGCACAGGCACTTAAGGAAGCACAGGAAACGGCGCAAGCAGCGCTTGATAAACTAAAATAAAGGCGGTGGAGTTCATGTCTGAGCTCATCACGCCACAAGGCAGATACGCTGTAGCAGCTATTCTATTCGACAAGGATGGTACGCTGCTCCAGTTCGTATCCCTCTGGGGCAGCTGGGGCGAGTGTTTTTTAGAGCGATTCACAAAGGTTATGAAGCAAAGAGGACTACAGATTCCAGAAGAACAGCTCCCTGCATTAATGGGAACTATACACAATGCCCAAGGAAGCATTACCGATTATGATCAGAACGGACCCCTGGCTATGGGGACTATGAGTGATCTCTATGCCATCCTGTCATGGCAGGGTTATATGCAAGGTTTATCGTGGGCGGAGTCCATGGAGCTTGTTCATCAGTGCCGTCTGGAAGCGGATGTTATGTTGGAAAAGAAACGCCCCGTTCACTCGTTGCCGGGTATTCATCGTTTTCTCGATGAGTGTGCGAGTGCTGGTATCCCTCTCGCCGTGGTGACCGCAGATGAAACAGATGCTGCAGAGAAACATCTCCAATGGCTCGGCATACGGCATTATTTCTCCGAGGTAATTGGAACAGACCTTGTGGATCAGGGTAAACCTTTCCCCGACATGGTGCAGCTTGCCTGCGAAAGGTTGGCCGTTGAACCCGCGCACACAGCAGTTATCGGTGATACTAATGGGGATATGCGAATGGCTAAAGCAGCGGGTGTGCAGGTAGCTATAGGTATCACTGAAAATGAAGACATTAGTGCTTTGTCGCATATTCTCCCGGATGCAGATCTCATTGTGCGATCTTACGCTGAACTCAGCATCGAGGTTACTTCCCTGTGAAAATAGAAGGAATATGGGCATGGATGTTTCTGATGCTAGCGATTGTGTTCGAACTCTCAGGGACCATCTCAATGAAAATATCTCAGGGGTTCACTCAGCTCTGGCCTTCCGTGCTCATGTTTCTGTTCTATGGAGCCAGCTTCACCTCCCTGAATTATGCCCTTACCTCTATTAAGGTAGGCGTTGCTTATGCGATATGGTCAGGGGCGGGAATCATCCTTATTTCTTTCATAGGAGCCCTGTTCTTCGAAGAAAAGCTAACCCTGTCCTCCCTACTATGGATAGCCGTTATCCTAACCGGGATCATAGGACTGAACATTAGCGGGAAGACGCATTAGTGAACAGCCACAGTATTTCATAGATTCGTAAGATGAAGGGGGATGCCTAAACATGAGCGCGAACACATTACCTGAAGAGAAGCCTGTTATTACCTTTCAGATCATCACGGATACGCATGTCACCGCTGACCGAAATCATGAGTACAATCTTAACTTTGAGCTGGCGCTCCGTGATATAGCTGCACATGGAAAAGGCAGCAGTGGGATTATGCATATCGGTGATGTCACAAACCATGGTTTTTCTGCTGAATATAAAGAAATGCTTCGTATCATTAATCAACATAAGGCTGACTTGCCCGACATTACTTTCACTTTAGGTAATCATGATGTAGGCCTCGGGATTTGGAAGTCTCGCTTAGGGATGTATACGTCACAGACTGGAATGTCTGGACCCTATCATGATCACTGGATTAATGGCTATCATTTTATTTTTCTAGGTACAGAAAAAGGATTGCCTAAATTCTGTCATCTTTCCTCTAAGCAGCTTGATTGGCTGGAGCATAAGCTTGGGGAGCAAGCTTCACCGGATCAGCCTATCTTTCTTTTCCTGCATCAACCGCTTAAAGATACAGTAGCTGGATCGTTAGAATCACAAGATTGGTATGGTGTCACTCAAGATAAGGAATTAAAAGAGATTCTTTCGAGACACCCCCAGACCTTGTTATTCACTGGTCACACCCATTGGGAGCTAGAGGTAGACAACACTATGCACCCTGGCCATGGAGAGATGGCAACGATGTTTAATGCTGCTTCTGTCGCCTACCTTTGGACAAACGAAGATAAGCATAAGACAGGCAGCCAAGGCTTCTATGTGGAAGTATATAGAGATAAAGTGCTTGTCCGGGGCAGAGACTTTAAGACAGGAACCTGGATTGAAGCTGCACAATATGAGGTTGCTTATACAGCAGTAAACGTATAATGAAACTCCCCGCAGCAAGCTGCGGGGAGTTTCATTCTGTGAATTACACGCAGAAGGATTAGCCGTACCGCCACGCTCTGTGTTATTCATCCCATGCTTCTAACAGCTTTGGAATGCCTTCTACAAGAAGCTTGTGGTATACCTCGGAAATATCTTCAATATCATCCGTATTCGCCACACCCAGCAGCGTCTGCATAACGATCCCGTCAATAGCTCCAATCAGCAATGAGGAAATGGCTTTATTGTATTTCCCGGGTTGTTTTTCGTACAAGCGTTGCAACAGCTCGTCGGTATGACCAATCCATTTCTTATACTTAACTTTCAATTGATTGGAGATTTCCTCATTCCCTAGTATCGCTTCCTGGGCAAGATAGAACTGCATTCGATTGTCATCTATTTTGTTAAAACGATCTTTCACATTCTCGCTGATTTGCTCAATAACTTCCCCGCGGCTATACTTCCCTTGCTGTACCTCCTCGGCAATTCTCGTAGATACGGATAGACTGCGATCCATCGCATCATAAAGAATCTCTTCTTTACTATTGTAATGATGATACAACGCCCCCGTGCTAAGCCCGGCTTCATCGGCAATTCTCCGCATAGTCGTACCCGCAATACCCATTCGATAGATAACACGATTCGTCGCCTCAATAATATGTAATTTTTTATCCTCAGACATAAACTCCCCGCCCAACTAAATCGCTTGTTGCGAATTATTTTTATATGAAAAGAGTACTGAATCTACTTTGTTTTTTGTGTGTTAATTAGCACAGACAGAACCAATTAATTCCTAATACAATAAAACCGAACAGTTGTTATGTTTATGAATTAACCAAGCTTTGTAGGGTTGAAGCTCAGTATCGGCAACAATTGATTACGCTTTCACAAAAAAGGAGGTTTATCATGGATATTCCTGCATGGCAGTACGGCGTTAGTATGATCGGCTACATAGTTCTGCTTCTTATTGTTGTCAGTATCATGCGCAAGCATTATAAGTTTGCCCACTGGTTCTGGATTGCTTCTTTACTAACCTTTCCCTTATGGCTTATGGGCGGTGTCGAAGGCTGGTTTCGGTGGGCAAAGATTTTAAGTGTAATTCTTCCTACGATATTTGTTGGATTCATTCGTATTGCTAACTACGAGAAACGAAAAGGACCGTTCTGGAATGGGTTACAGAAGGATTGGGTATTGTGGTTCGTATATGGCGTTCTATTCCTTAATATCATGGAAGCGACCATTAAAGACTTTACGATGGGGAATACGTTCAATGCGCTTACCGGCCTCCTATTATGTATAACCATCCCTTTTGCGCCAAAATATTGGAAGATTTCTACAGAATCACACGGCGATCTCATTGCATATACGACAATCGGCTGGAACTTCCTCTATACAACTTGGAATGCAGCCTTCGTCTATGCCGAGAGTCCGAAGTTCTTTGCAAGCTCGCTATGCATTCTTCTCGCAGCCGAGCTCTATCCCATCATCAAACGCCGCCCAGAACTCTACATCATTGCGCGGGTCTATACATTAGCGGCACATCTACTTCTACGTGCCTGCTTCGTTAGCCTGTTCCCGACACTAATGGATGCTTCATCGTGGTACAATGCAGACGTCATGAACTATTGGGGAATCATCAACTTTATTATGATTGTTCCGTTTGTATTCTGGCATATGTGGCAGCTGCACACCGGCAAAGCAGAAATCAGCTTCCGGCGTGGCCGGATTGAAGTGAACTAACCAAGAACGCCCTTATCCTTTCCATGAGGAAAAGGTAAGGGCGTTCTTTCTTTATTTCTTCTCTGCTCGGAGAGGCTATCGTTGAATCGGCTCGATCCGGTAGCTTGCGTTAGCGCTGGCACCGTCTTCCACACCGGCTCCAGCGTGAATCTGCCAGCCGAATGACAGCACAGATTCCAGCCGGTTCTTCTCGGCTGTCGTCAATACTATTTCTATGGCTTCTCTACCCTCTTCAAGCTCCAACTCTGCCTCTTTACCAAGAACAACCCATATCCAGCTACGAATACCACGAATCGTGTTGTACTTGATCTGATAGCCTGTCTTCACCGCTTGCTCGAACAATTCTGGCTGCTCCGCTTGTAAAGTGGTCAACTGCTTATAATCAAATTCGTATTCACTCTCATCAACGGGCAAATCGCCCTCCGCCACTTTACGAAGAATATCCTCATTGGACCAGCCCAAAGCGCGAAGTGATTCTACCAGTAAAGCATCCCACTGGGATAACTTTACCCGGTTCAAACTGTCTGACATCCTGATTCCCCCCATACCTGTATATAGATTCTACTTATTCCGTGAAATCATAAGCAACATAATGACCCGGACTAACTTCCTGCAATGTAGAGGTCTCAGCCCTGCCGTACTCTGCCGAATATCCATCTAAAATAATTCTCTGATTAGCCCGCTTAGGGTCCGTTTCCAAAATCGAAGATAGCAGCGCCTTCGTATAAGGATGAATAGGGTTCTCGTATAGTTCGTCACTTTCGGCTACCTCTACGAGACGACCGCCATACATCACGCCAATCCGGTCCGAAATATGCCGTACCATCGACAGATCGTGCGCAACAAAGAGGTAGGTCAACCCAAATTCCGACTGCAAATCCTCCAGCATATTCACTACCTGAGCCTGAACAGATACATCCAGCGCTGAGATTGGTTCATCGCACACTACGAATTCAGGTTTCACAGATAATGCCCGAGCGATCGAAATCCGTTGGCGTTGCCCCCCACTGAATTCATGAGGAAAGCGATAAAGATGCTCTCTTTTTAAACCCACCTTATCCAGCAGTGCCGCAACAGCCTCTATACGCTCGTCGCCTTCGTGGATCCCGTGGATTTTCATAGGCTCACTGATCAGATCAAGTACATTCAGGCTTGGATTCAACGAGGAATATGGATCTTGAAAGATCGATTGAATCCGTCTGCGAAAAGGCTTAAGCTGCTTCTCTCCAAGCTTGCTCAGCGGCTGCCCGTCAAAAGACACTTCACCATCTGTATAGTCATACAATCGCAGCAAGCAGCGTCCAACCGTGGACTTGCCGCTCCCCGACTCTCCGACCAGTCCAAAGGTCTCCCCCTGACGAATCTGAAAGCTTACGCCATCTACCGCCTTAAGCACTGATGTATTACGTCCCCATATATCCTTGCCTTTGGAGAAATGTTTCTTCAGATTATTTACGTCCACTAGAATCTTATTATCACTCAACAGAACCGCTCCCTTCAACACCAGCTACGGCTGGAGTCTCCTGCACACCGTCTGCCAGCCAGCACATCGAACGATGGCCAGGTGATAATTCGATGACCGGAGGACGTTCGCTGCAACGGGCAAAAGCATTAGGGCAACGTTCCATAAATGGACAGCCCGAAGGAGGATCTAGCAAATCCGGAGGTGTGCCTTCGATAGGGACAAGGCGTTCCCGCGACTTGCCGTCACGTTTTGGAATCGAGCGAAGCAGACCTTTCGTGTAAGGATGCTGTGGGCGATAAAAGATATCCTCTACCGTGCCCTCCTCCATCACAAGTCCACCATACATTACGATAACCCGTGTACATACCTGTGCTACCACACCCAAGTCATGGGTAATGAGCGCTACAGCTGTACTGGTATTATTTTTCAACTCTTTAAAAAGATCGAGAATTTGCGCCTGTATTGTTACATCGAGCGCAGTTGTCGGCTCATCCGCAATCAATAGCTCTGGCTTACAGGAAAGAGCCATGGCGATCATGACCCGCTGGCGCATCCCGCCGCTGAATTCATGCGGATATTGCTGCAGCCGCTGTTCAGGATTATTAATTCCTACCTGACGCAAGATGCTTGCTGCCTCTTTAAGCGCTTCTTGTTTATTTAAACCCCGATGCCGACGGATGACTTCCGTAAGCTGCTGGCCGATTTTTTTTACAGGATTAAGAGAGGTCATGGGGTCCTGAAACACCATTGCTATACGATTGCCGCGTAGCTTTCTCCACTCTTTTTCCGAAAGGTTCGATAAATTCTCACCCCGAAAATTAATATTTCCACCGATAATTTTACCCGGAGGTGTAATTAACGACATAATCGCCTTGGCAGTTACACTCTTCCCACTACCAGATTCTCCGACGATTCCTACCGTCTCACCAGCATCTATATGAAAGCTAACGCCGCGAACTGCTTGATTCTCTCCGTCCCTTGTATGGAACGAAACCTTCAAATCCTCGACAGACAATAGCCGTTCCGTCATGATGTCTTCACACTCCTATCTTCGGATCAGCTTCGGTTCAAAGCCTACCCGCAAAATATCACCCAAAACATTAAAGCTCAGTACCGTTAATAGTATCAATAATCCAGGGAATAAAGCCAGATATGGCGCTTGAGCGATATATCCCTGCGCATTGTTAAGCATACTGCCCCAAGTCGCATTCGGAGGCTGTACCCCGAACCCGAGGAAACTTAGGGACGACTCCATCATTATCGCCGAAGCGATATTATTCGTCGCACCTACAATGACAACAGGCACTAGCCCCGGAAGAATATGACGCCAAATAATTCCGAAATTGCTCTGTCCGGAGGCTTTTGCATAGAGTACATATTCGCGTTCCTTAATCGTCATCGTCTCTGCCCGAATGACACGGGCGATATTCATCCACATTAATAGAGCAATAATAATGATGATATTCCCAACACTCGGCTTCAGAAATACGCTAAGCAGCAGTAGAACTAAGAAAGAAGGAATGGACAGCACTACATCTAGCATCCGCATGAGAAGATTATCAACCCATCCGCCAAAGAATCCACTGATTACGCCCACCGTCACACCTATGCCTGTAGCAATGATCATTGAAGCAAAGCCAACCAGCAGTGATACCCGGCCACCATATAATGCGCGGGCAAAATAATCCCGGCCATAGTCATCCGTCCCGAACCAGTGATCGGCTCCCGGCGATTTCAGACGTGCCAGAACATCCATCGCATTCGGATCATGTCCAGATAAAAAAGCAAATATAGAGCCCAGTGAGAAGATGATTAAAGTAATGAGGGCTGCGACGCCCAATTTATTCGTAAATAGCTCATCTCCAACACTTTTCCATTTACTGCGATTCATGAGGTCACCTCGTTAATTTAATTCGTGGGTCCACGAAGCTATATAGAATATCCGCGACCAGATTACCGATGATCAGCATTAAAGAGGAGAATAGAGTAATTCCCATAATCACGGGGTAATCCATCCCTTTAACTGCAGTCATCCCCAAAGAGCCAATACCTGGCCATGAAAATACTGTTTCTGTAACAATTGCGCCTGCCACCAGATCACCCATAGACATCCCGAGCAATGTAATTACAGGAAGCAACACATGCTTCATTACATGACGGAACAGAATTGTTGTCTTGTTAGATCCAAAAGCATATTGAATCTGCACGTACTCTTCTTTTAGCTGTCCAATGGTACTAGAGCGAATGTATCGCACATAACCAGCCAAGAATCCAAAAGCAAGCACGGTGCAAGGCAGGATACCATGCTTGAATACATCAAACGCCGATTCCACACCAATCGTTCGCATCCCCATAATAGGAAGCAGATGCAGCTTAATCGCGAATAAGTACATTAGTAAGATGGCAAGCCAAAACAAAGGCACGGATATTCCGACATAGGATAAGAAATTAATCAGCTTATCTACCCAGCGGTTCCGGTTTGCTCCAGCAATAAGACCGAGTGGAATCGCCAGCAAAACAGCGAGACCGATCGCAGAACCCATCAAACCTGCCGTTGCAGGCAGGCGTTCTAGAATTTGATCCAATACTGGCTGATGATTCACTAGGGAATAACCGAAATTCCCCTGCAATATTTCTTTAATCCAGATTAAATATTGAATGTAGGCTGGCTTATCCAGCCCAAGGTTATGCCGGATGCGCTCAATATCATCTGCGTGCATATTCGGCGTAACGAAGGATAATACCGGATCCCCCGGAGCCAGCTTAATCATCGCAAAGCACACAACCGAAACAAAAAACAACATCGGCAGGGTTTGCAGTAATCTTCGGACGATAAGTTGTCTCATACGTTTATTCTCCCAGTTCTGTATCGGTAAAAAAGTAAGCTGGATAACCCAGCTTACTTTTTCCCGTTTTTATTTAAGGTAGATTTTCGATAAATCTTCAAAAATAACGACAGGCTTCAAGACTGCTTCTTCTAGACCGCCGTAGTTCTTGGAGACAGCTACAATAGTCTTAGTATTAGCAATTGGATAAATCGGTGCATCGTCAGCAATGATCTCTTGGATCTTCTTATAGATCTCACCACGTTTAGTCACATCTGCTTCTCCTGCACCTTCATTGAACAACTTATCGACTTCAGCATTATTATAATGCGAGTAGTTAGAGTCAGCAGTAGAAGTATACAAAATTCTGTATGCATCAGGATCGTAACCCATAATATAACCTGCAATCGCAAGTTCAAAATCTGTTGAATTCATATCACTGAACTTCTGACCATATGCCGAAGCATCCATATTTTGCAGTTCAACTTCAGCGCCAATGGCCTTTAGCTTTTGCTGCACGTATAGTGAAATAGCTTCCTGAGCTTTATTACCGCTCGATACAATCAATCTCAATTTCAGATCGCTAACCCCTGCCGATTGCAGAAGCTCTTTCGCTTTTTCCACATCATTATCGAAAGAAGGTACGTCATTAGTATAGAACAATGCATCCGGAGTCAAGAATGACTTCGCCGGGTCAGCATACTCGCTAGAGGAATAAGCAGCCTGAATGATTTCATCACGGCTTAGTGCTAGAGACAAGGCTTGACGAACTTCTTTTTTAGCAAGAGCACCTCTATCGCTGTTCGCGTTGAACAACAGGTACGACAATCGGCCTTCACTATAAGGAAGAATTTCGAAATTGTTCGAAGCTTCAATCGTTCCAACATCCTGTGGATCTAGATATTTAATGTTGATCTCACCACTCTGAAGTGCGAGATTCGCAGCATTCGTATCTTTAGCAATCCGGTACGTAACAGAATCAAGATGCGGTTTGCCACCAAAGTAGTTATCAAATCTTTCTAATGTAACATATTCGCCCGCTTTATATTCTTTAAATTTAAATGGTCCAGATCCAACAGGATTAGCATTCTTGGTGCTTTTCTCTAGATCCGTCTCATTTTCAAAAATATGCTTTGGAATCGGAAATACTTGCACTAGTGTAGCTTCAAAAGCTGGGCTGACCTGCGGAAGCTTGAACTCTACGGTCAGATCATCCACCTTAACGGCCTTAACGGGTTTATCACCGATGAATAAGTTCGCTCTCAACATGCTGTTTTGCTTCTCATCGAGGATGCTATCAATCGTGAACACGACATCGTCAGCAGTAAGCTTTTCTCCGTCATGCCATGTCAGTCCGCTTTTCAGCTTCAACGTATAAGTCAGGTTATCTTCTGAAAGGGTCAGGCTGTCTGCCAAGTAGAAGGTCTTCTTACCATCATTTACTTGGAACAGTGGAGCATAGAGCGCTTGGTCAATCGTAAGACTGACACGGTCACCCGCGTAGTTCGGATTTAGAATAACAGGGTCAGCAGCGACTCCAATAATCAAGTTGCCTCCATCTTTTATCTCAGTGCTTGCTGTCGTTCCATCATTAGTAGCAGGTGTCTGATTTGTATTTGTAGAAGTGGCGGTGTTCCCTCCGGAGCACGCACTAATCAAAAATGTTAACAAAATCAAAGTAATAACTCCAGATAATCCTTTACGCATAAGTTTCTCCCCCGTATTCTATGTTCTGCGTTGCTTGTGTTTTTTATATTGTATATCGGAATACTAGGAATTACAATGGATAGCATTTCACATTAATGTAATATTGAGGGAATCGATTGGTGATTTATCCATAGCGCTCATCCTTTGCTGTTCATGTTGTCATCTGTATCTAATTATTCGGTTATTGTACAGCAGATTGTTACGAATTAATACATCTAACATTCATTTACTTTACAGAACTTTGAAAAATAAGGATTATTGCCGCTCTCCTGTAAATATATTGAGAACATAAGGATCATCCAAGGAAAGAGGGGCGTTCCCCAAGGAGGCGGCAATGACGGAAAACAAGATTCGCGTATTAATTGGCAGTCCAATCCACCAAAAGCCTATGGTTTTAAAAGAATTTCTGAATTCCCTGCTTCGTCTGAATATTGCCGATATTGAGCTGGATTTCCATCTAGTTGATGATAATGATGATGAGGAGTCAAGTCGGCTGCTCCAGGAATTCAAAAACACGGGTGAGCATATTTATCTTCAGAGCTCCGGCTTTCACGATGCGTATATTCGCAATGATACTACCCACTTCTGGAATACCGATTTAGTCTGGAAAGTAGCCAATTTTAAAAATCTCATGATCAACCGCGCCCAAACCTTGAACTATGATTATTTATTCCTTATTGACTCTGATCTCATTCTCCATCCTGATACCCTCAGACATCTAATAGGTACGAACAAGGATATTATTTCAGAGGTGTTCTGGACGCAGTGGCAGCCAGGGACCATGTTTCAGCCGCA
>Ga0153923_100404_pt1 | contig 14479 bp, 6 predicted proteins | sample TSNJ007MetaG_FD_104682 | JGI IMG/M metagenome (GOLD analysis project Ga0153923, IMG submission 104682) | Attine ant fungus gardens microbial communities from New Jersey, USA - TSNJ007 MetaG | ecosystem: Host-associated > Fungi > Mycelium > Unclassified | place: USA: New Jersey, Brendon T. Byrne... | reverse complement strand
GTCGTACACCTCTCCGGTCCATTGCGCTGAAATAAGTCGGTTTTTTGTTTCAATAATTCTTTTTCTTTCTCGAATTCTCTTGTGTCTGTAAATAAAATGGTCGGGATAGTTGACATATTGCGAGGTAGTGGCTTGTCATTATAAACAGCTGATTTCACAAATCCTCCAATCACGATCCCTAGCCATCCTCTTTTTGGGATAGAGACCGCTGAGGCGATGTCCTGGAATGCGGAGCAGTGAGCCAGCATTTGAGCAACATTCATCTTCCCCCAATGTGGTTGTGAATGAGCGCCCAACTTATCGATACGTGCTAAAATCTCGATCGTATGATTTCGATCAAAATATTGTTCATTCTTTGCCGTCCCTTCTCCTTGGATCCCGGTAAGCAATCAGTCCTTCGCTCTCCAGCAGATCAGCTATACGTTGCACGCTCTGTCGCGCATGACCCATATCTCATCCATCTTGGCTACGGTCTGCAGTTGATTCCTGCCCGACCAAGCACTTGCCACCGTGCGCTACTCTAACCCAATGGTCTCGTCACAGTATCGCTGGCCTGGATCAACAATCCGTAAACTCTAACAATGTTCAATGAGAAACGGCTAAGCGAATCATCCGGCTTTTCAGTCGAGTTTGTCATGATTGCAGATTAACATATTGACAACCTGCTGTCGATAATACATGTTCCACTACGTCCGCGCGAGCGAAACTATAGGGGTTCATCACTTCCTAGGCTATCCGCCAAAATAGAAAAACCACTTCGTAATGAAATGGTTTGAATGTTTATTTTGGTGGAGCCTAGCGGCTAACTAACCTCTACGTGCTACTGCATCGGTTAATTACACTACCCAAATACGAAATATACGTTAAACAATTTGATTGAACATCTGTTGTGAACTTGTCAAATAAGAAAAGTACACTCGTCATGGGTGTCTTTTTTTTGCACAAGCGCTCTTCTACTGGCAAACGCAGCATGGGTTTATTTTAAAGTGTATAAAAAACTTCAACTAACAGAAGTGCCACGCTCAAACATGAATAAGCTGCTTTCTTATAATAAAAACCGCCCGCAATGAACTGCACCTCCAATAGTTAGACAAAATCTAGCTATTGGAGGTGCAGTTCAAATAATGGATTAATGTCTAACGTCTCAAAGAGATATCAGTAGGTATCTTTGGGTGACTTTTAATAAGTCTTGCAAGTAAAACAGACTTTCTTGTAGAATACTATACATCTCGAGTCCTTCCTATCTCTCTAGGTGTTTGGTAGCGTTACTTAACACTTCGAGATTTGTGTAGGCACTCCTTTTTCATATTCTAAAGACTTAAGCACAGTAAGGCTTTGGATTTATGAAATTGATTCAACAAAATAAATATATTATTCGTACACACGAATTTCTATTACTTCAGCACGAGGGCTACCATTCGTTTGCTCCACAACAAGGCGCAGCTGTTTGCAATTTACTTGCTTCGGCAATTGATGTACTCGCTTCCGCTTACGATTATTAGTAATTTGACACAATGCCTCCCAGCCATGCTCAGTCATAGCCTCTATCCGATAATCCTTCACCAGCTCAGGAATAACATCAAATGGTGTGCGGTGACGATGCAAATTAATTAAATCTTCATTGACATCATCATTAAAAATAATATGCACCTGCTGTACAGCTACCTCCTTTTCCCAGCTTAGCTCAATCCATGCCTTACCATTTTGAGCCTGCACAGTAGTAGTATTTGCAGCCAGCACCTCCGACACCCACATATGTGGTCCGCCATAAGGACGTCTATAGCCATTAATCACTTTCTCTGCTGCAAATGCAGCTGTTGCTCTATGAAGTCGGAAACAATACGGATTGCGATTCATCCCCTTCATGTTCCATTCTGAAACTGGTTGAGCCGGCTGCACAGCAAGTGATGGATCTACGATTGGTGTATCCTTTTGCTTCGCGAAAGCTAATACGCCTGTTACTGGTGTTTCTGCCTGATAAATTGCAAGTACATCATTTGCCTTCAGCACAATAAAGCCATTTTGACACACGTCTGGATGCCAGCTTAAAGGAATAGTTACCCATTGGCGTTCACCGCTGCTTACAGTAACCGCTGCAGTAGTAATAAGCCCAGCTGGAACATAATTTTCTGCTAGTCCCGTATGCCACAGCTCCGCCTCTAATATAGTATCTCGCTTACAATCAAGCAAAATTTCAATGCTGTCCATGCCTGGATCCATCGGAATTAGCAAGCCAGCATCAGTTGTCAAATTTCTGTTAGTACCTACATCGATCGTTTGCAATTGCTTCATTTCACTGGATGCTCTTACTATCGCTGTTCGTGCCATGTCCAGCTTATCTTGATTTCGTAATCCTAATACCGCTGCATCCTGACGCAGCAATACCTGCTGCAACTCCTCTATCGCCTGTTCAGCCAGCTGTCTCGGCTCCATCTGCTTCTCGACACAAAGCGCTGCCGCTGTGCCCGCTGCCTCGCCAATGACTGCGCAGGTAGCCATAACGCGTGTAGTACCGAATGCTACATGAGAAGCACTAATATTGCGACCAGCCATCAGCATATTCGTTACGTTGGCGGAGTATAAGCTGCCAAATGGGATATGATAGATGCCATCGGAATGCAAATGCTTAGAGCCGTCCTCCTCGGCATATACTCCTTTAGAAGGATGAAGATCGATGGACCATCCGCCAAACGCAATACGATCATCAAATTGGCGCTGCTCCAAAATATCGTTTTGATTCAACATATAATCACCAACAAAACGTCGATACTCCCGTTTTCCTGGCACCGAACCAACCCATTCAAGCATCATATCGTCGCTGTCGAACTGACCAGAATTTTTAATATAATCCCATATGCCGTATATAACCGCCCAAAGCTCATCACGAATTTCTTCATTATTATGAACGGTATCCTTCTCGCCGCCCCATTCAATCCACCAATAGAAACAGCCATTATCTCCGCTTTTAATTACTCTACGCAATGGAATCGACGTTTTCGTAATATCTTTAGCAAAGCTAGGCGGTACAAATTTGACCGAGCGCCCCATACTTTTCGTGTAAAACAGCAACGTACTTCCCAGCGTAATTTGATCCGCAACTTCTGGTGCCCAATCCTCCTGAAACTCTGACCTCGCCTCCCGGCCAATACGATACTCAGCACCAGCCAAGAAGCCTACCAAACCATCCCCCGTACAATCTATGAAAACATCACTTTCAAATGTTATTTTACGTTCTGATCCCATCATCCATCCTGTTACCGTGCGAATCGTTCTCCGTTTCGCATCCCCGTCAGCCTCTACTTCATGAACATCCGTATTCAAAAATAATTCAATATTGGGTTCCGCACGCACCATTTCGAGCAATACCAAATCCCAATAGTAAGGGTTGCCTTCCGGATTCGCATACTGATTCTCCAAATACATCTCACCCATAATACCATTTTCTCGGGCATAGCGATGAACGCCGTGACTCGTTGCACCAACTACCCACACTCGCACTTCACTACTGGAATTTCCGCCAAGTACAGGACGATTTTGAATAAGAGCAACCGTTTTCCCAAGTCTGGCAGCAGCAATTGCTGCATTAATTCCTGCTAATCCGCCTCCAACAACTGTTATATCTGTCCGTTTCCGTTCTAATCTCATCGATAACCCCTCCTATGAATTGAACATAATTTCATGATACAATGGTATGTAATCGTTTGAAATGCAGTAAATTTATTATCTCCATACACTTATTTTCACAAGAGGGTGATACGCTATGAAGATTGGAAAGTACGCTTTCTGGAAACGAAAAGAACAATTTTTATTAACCGAGGATATCTATCCGCTTTGGGTATTCTTTGCCGTTCAGGAAGGCTCCTTTCATTATCGAATAGGTAACGAAGAAGGGATTGCAAACGAAGGTTCCATCATCGCCTGCCCGCCAAGCATTCCATTTTATAGACAAGTCATCCATCCAGTAACCTTTCATTTTATACAATGTGATTTCGATGAAACAGACCTGCTACACGTAAAGGTTAAGAGCATAACATTAGAAGGTGGTAAGCTGTCCGTTACAGACAAGCAGCGATGTATGGATACGATAACCCGACTGACGCAGGCGTCCAAAATGCAATCACCGCAAAACGAACGTTTAAAAGATCATCTTGTATTTGATTTATTATTTGTTTGTCTAACAAATAATCAGCCTGAACCGCGCCAGCAGACACAGGATCCGCTTATGAATCAAGCTTATGCGCTCATTCGCAAGCAAGCCTGTCAGCTTTCTTTTCAGCTCAAGGACATTGCAGCACAGCTTCAGCTCACACCTGTACAGTTTACACGTCGTTTTCAAAGTGCTTTTCAACAAACACCGATCTCCTTCGTCACAGCACTGCGAATCGAGCAAGCTAAACAGCTGCTTACCGATACATGCTACACACTTGACAAAATTGCTGAAAACTGCGGCTATGACAGCAGCTATTATTTAAGCAGAATGTTCAAGCAAACAACAAAAATGAGCCCTTCAGAATACAGAAAGACTCATTTGCTATAGCGCTTATTTGAAAGACTCTATTATAGCTTAGCAACTACCCTTTCCAAAGCCTTATCCATTATTTTCACATCCGTATTTTTCATTCTATTTTGAACCAACTCTTCATATTTTTCATCTATAATCCTGCTTATAATTTGTTCTTTCACAGTGTCAAAATCCTGAAACCCTCTTTCTTCAACCTCTATTCCTTTCAAGATTGTAAACCTATTATTCTCCTCTATAATCCCGCTTATCTCGCCAACTTTTAGTTTTTTTGCTTCAACAAGCAACTTTGGATATAAATCATTATCCGTTTTGGCTGAAGCTTCATTAAAGGTCTGTGTTTCAATCAAAATATCTTTATTGGCTTTTTTTATTTCTTCAAGGACGTTATCTTTTTGGCCCGCTCCACGCAGTTGCTTCATAATTTCGTCTGCTTGCCCCATTTTACTCATACTTACTTTTTCTACTTGAATATGATAGGGTTCGATAAAATAATCCTCTTTCATATGTTCATACGCTTCTCTTAACTCATTTTCTTGAATAATAAACCTTTCTTTCCCTAGTATTCTTTTAAGCTCATTTACATTAGTACTATAGACGTGTGAGTAATATTGATAATCGCTGTATTCTACGGGTCCGTAAATGACCTCCTTTTTCTCAACTGCAATTTTCCTTCTATCGTTTTCCTTCTGTAACTCATTTAAAAAGATTTCATAAGTCGCGTCCGTGATCACTCCATAATCTTTCATTAAAATTTGCTCAGATTTTATTCTAGTTAATTCCTGTAACACCATTTTTGTCGCGTATTCTATTGGTTTTTCACCGTCGTAGACATTAGACCAAAAACCTTTATAATCCTTCACGCCATATGTATTGGAAAAGTAATTGTAAGTCTTGGCAACATAATTATAGTTTAAAATCAATAAAAACTCAGAGGCTTGAATGGGCTCTCCGTTGATCGTTGCTACGGTTTCAATTTCTTCTCGATCATTCGTGAACAAACATGACATGAAAATTATTCCTATGACTGTTGTTACCCCCAATACTGCCATGATTAACTTTTTCACCAAAAGTTCCCCCTCATAGTATGAGTAATGAAAACTAGAGGTTGATATCCTATCAACCTCTAGTTTCAGTTGCGGCAATTAATTTATCAACTTCAAATATTGCAAAGCTTGGTATAAAAGAACCGCCGCTTCCACACGTGTTGCAGCAGCTTGCGGAGCAAAGGTTGTTGCAGTCTTCCCGCTTATTAACCCTTCATGGACAGCCCCTGCTACAGCATCGCGTGCATAACTCGACAGCTGATCCTGATCCACGAACGGAACATCGCTAGGAACTTCCACAATCGCACCACTGTTGACAAATCGTACCGCATTCATCATCATGACGACCATTTCTTCTCTCGTAACCAGCAGATCAGGGTTAAATTTACCTAAACCTGCTCCTTGGACCAAGCCGTATTGAGCAGCTATATTCACTTCAGCAGCATACCACTCTGAATCCGCAACATCTGTAAATACATTTGACCCCGTTTCAGAGGTCAACCCCAACCCTCTTACGAGAAGAGCCGTAAACTGCGCACGTGTAACTGGCTTATCCGGCGAGTAATAGCGGTCTGAAGTGCCCTTGATAATCATTTTCGCGGCCAACCGTTCCACATCACTTTTCGCCCAATGACCGACCATATCTTCAAATGTTTTCTTACTTTGAACAATGGTGTACATGCCGTCCGTATTGCTCATGATCATTACTTCCGTTTGACCATTTTTCACGGTGAAAAATGATGGAACAAATTTCAGTTGTCCTGTAATCGAATCATAAGATACCACAGTAGCTCGGGAAATATCCTCAATAGTTCCATTTACTTTTATTATACGAGTAACAAAGCTATCCCCGAAACTACGTATTTCTTCTACTCTTCCACCCGCTTTAAGCAGAACTTTGAAATCAATCAAACCGCTTAATTGTTCTAATCCCTGAGCCTTAACAGCTTGATCTAGCTGCTGAGTTACTGCTGCCTCACTCTTAGCCAAGCGGACAATTAAGGTTGCATCACCAGAAGCGGCTGCATCCACAATATCCTTACGCTGCAATAACGCAAGCGGCAAATCATACGAACCTAAATGACTGCGAATGGTCAATATGGTTTTCGAGTTTTCTTTAAAACTGTTATACAAAATGGATAGTGGCAGTTGAACAGCAATCGACGAATGATCTCCTGGTACCTCGATTGCTAGCATTGGCTTCTCCTTGGCTTTAAGAGCAGCCAGCTTCTTAGCTAGACGATTACTATCCATTACCACTGTTACTGCTTGACCCCCACCTTGTACAGACTCTTTCCGGAGTTCTGTTTCTTTCGGTAAATAAAGAGAGGCATCTTCAATTAATGGCGGAGTCGTTATAATAACAGATCCAATATTACCTCCTGAACCCGAATTCCCGCTTCCTCCGCCCCCTGTACCAGATTCAGGCGTAACGCTATATTCAAACGCGCCAATATCCGGCTGTTCTTGATACAATGGATTACCCCAGAAATCCTTGCCTCCATTGTTCTCGATAACAAGGCCAGCGTTAATTGCTGGCGAATCTGGCTGCAGCTTATAACCGCTAAGTTTATTAGGATCATTAAAATCGATCAGACTATTGCCGGAACCCGGATTAACTAGCTTGGGATCGGAGTAAACTGAATTTACAACCGTAATGTCCGCATCTGTTGTTGCAACCGGAGCCGCTATTCCATAAAAAATATTAGAGTCAAAATCCAAATTTTCCACTTTTGGAATGTCGTATCCGCCACTCCCTAAATTGTAAAAGATGTTATTTTTAAAACTTGCCGACTTCGGAATACCGAAGTAATTATTGACTCGAAGTAACTTTGTACTCGATAAACTATCCAAATAGAAGGTATTATTGTAAATTTGAGCATTCGTAAGATCACCCGATAATTCAATCACATTCTTTTTGTCATTTTGACTGATATTGTACCTTACGATCGTAGAGTCGTTATAACTTCCATCCACATTAATTAAAAGAATGAAACCTCCGCCATTATCATGACTATAATTGTATTGAAAGATATTCCGACTGTTATTGAAATCACTGTCAAAGCCATTGGCGTCTGCGTTATTCGGGAGACGTACGGTGTTATACGATTCATTATATTGAATGATTGCATCGTCCACATACCAAGTCCAGATTGCAGCGTTTGGATTGTTAGCTCTCGCGGAAGTTTCTTTGGCAATATTGTATTCTACCAAAGGTGCCTTACTCGTTTTGGCTACGATTCCATCTCCACCAATATCTTCGACGAAATTATTTCTAATCACCACATTCGTGCTAAATACACCTAACGGGCTTCTCAGTATAATTCCAGACCGATCAACTGATTTTACTGTATTATTTTCAATTAAAATATCATTAAATATCGAAGTATCCGCGCTTGCCACATAATAAAATATGCCAACCCCTCTATGCGGATTTGAATTATCCCCCTTTATATTATGCACATAACAATCCTTAACATAAATGTGATTGGCCATGATTGGATTTTCTGTATCTTCATTGTATATTTGAATATAGATGCCGAATCTTGCAGCCGCTTCCGGCGCATCATTCATTATTTCTAAATTGTTTATTTCCCAATACTCTTGATTAGTCAAATGTAGAACACCTTCACCTATAATTCCATTTCCATCAATAATTGGCTTGTTGCCTGTCCCGTATCGATTAATAATGATCGGCTGCCCCGCACTGCCTGATCCCTGAGGCTTCAACTGTCCCATCCAATAGCCTCCAGCTTTAAACAAAATCTCAGTTCCTGGCTGGAAGACATCTGCATTTACTTTTTCAAGCGATTGCCAAGCGGAATCCTCGCTCGTCCCGGCATTCGCATCATTTCCATTGATAGAATCAACATAATAAGTGCCTGCTGCTATTACTTTGGGCTCCTCCTCCGGCGGCTCAGGATTCATATCTTCAAACCTTACTGCATCAGCCCGCGTATACTTATTGGGATCCGCCGAGTTTTTAGTTAACTGGACGTAAGCCGAACTCCCTTCGGCAAAAGTATGGACGCCTAGACTAACCCAACCTGACGAATTTAACGCACCTAGCGACCCCGCTTTCCAATTCTGTTGGAATTTTTCCGTTCCATTTTCGTGCACAAGCTCAATATCGACCTCGTTCTCTCCAGCGGTATTGACAATACTGTAGATAAATACCTCGTACTCTCCAGCCTTCGAAATATTAGGTGTCCACTTGGCCCAAGCCCCTTTTTCGGAAGTATATCTTGAACCAGTGCCTTTGTACCCCGATAAACCACTATTTACCCATTTGCCAGATTCCTCATACCCCTCATCCCCAAAATCTATAACAACTGAAGATGCAAAACTAACCGATGCAAATGATAAATACATTGCTATCAACATCACGCATTGAAAGACTACTTTTTTAACCATACCATTAACCTACTCCCTTCAATATGATCATGTCTTAGTCATCACTTGATAGCGCTTTCATTATTAATCTTATCAACAATGTCATTTGATACCAAGTAACATATTTAGTGATAACCAGTAACAATTTTCACTTTTATATTTTCTCTGAAGGCGCGGTCGATCCATTTAAATAATGAAAACGAAAAAAAGGCTGATCAACCGAAATAGATGGTCGATCAGACTTTTTTATCTTTAAAACTTTAGTGCATAGGCTTTTCCCACTTCTGTATCAAAGGAAAGGCTGCCATCCCTTAGATCAGTTTCCACCTGCACATCATCACAACATACCCGCGGATAATATGCTTGTAACGGGTACTGAATACTACAGCGTTTGCCAAGTTGGGACGTAATAACAAGACTGCTTAATTTCCCACACTCCCATTCCATGGACAGCTCAAAGCCGCCACGAGCGCGCACACCCTGAATGCTGCCAGTTGGCCATGCGGTAGGCAAGGCTGGTAACAGCCTAATCCCCTTCTCGTCACTCTGCACAAGCATCTCTATCACACCAGCCGCAGCGCCAAAGTTGCCATCAATTTGAAAAGGAGGATGGGTGTCAAATAAGTTATTATAAGTTGATTTTGTCAAGATCATATCCATAAAGCTCTTTGCTTTATCGCCATCCCCTAGATGCGCCCATAAATTGATGATCCATGCACAGCTCCAGCCCGTATGACCGCCGCCATACTGCAATCTGCGATCAAGCGCAATCTTCACAGCATGAAGCAGTTCGGGTGTCTCCTTTGTAATACTATGGCCTGGGAACAAGCCAAACAAATGAGAGACATGCCGGTGACCTAGCTCTGTTTCCTCATGATCCTCCAGCCATTCCTGTAGCTGTCCATGCTTGCCGATCTGCATCGGCGGCAGCTGCGCACGCTTTTGCCGTAGCAACTCTCTGAAATCCACATCCAGACCAAGCTCTTCACTTGCCCGAATGCAATTATCAAATAAATCATCTATAATCTGCACAGCCATCGTTGGACTCATATCCAGCGCTGTGATTGTACCATCAGGCGCTCGGAAACGATTTTCCGGTGATGTAGCAGGTCCCGATACAAGCCAGCCATACTTAGGATGCTCTACCATAAAATCGATATAAAATAGTGCCGCTTCCTTCATAAACGGATAGCCTCTTTGCTCAAGCAACTGTCTATTGCCTGTGAACAAATAATGCTCCCAATAATGCCTGCTTAGCCAGGCTGCTCCATCCTGCCACAATAATGAAGAGGACGCACGTAGCGCCGTATTATACCATGGATTCGTTCTCGTGCTCAGCGCTATCCCCGCACAGTCATATCGTCTTCTTGCTGTCTCACGTCCCGGCTCGATCAACGCATCAAGCAAATCAAATAATGGCTCATGCAGCTCAGACAAATTACAAGTCTCCACATGCCAATAATTCATCTGTGTATTAATATTAATCGTATAATCAGAAAACCATGGCGGAGTGTAGCTCTCATTCCAGATACCCTGCAGGTTAGCTGGCAATGTACCTGGGCGTGAGCTGGCAATAAGTAAATAGCGACCATACTGTACATAGAGAGCAGTTAAGTAAACATCATCTTTTCCTTCCTTAACAAGCGCAAGCCTCCTATCTGTCGGCAAGCTTGGGTACAGATCTGCCCCTAAAACCAGCTCCATACGATTAAATAACTTCTTGTAGTCAGCTATATGGACTTGTTTCAAATCCTTCCATTGCTGCTGTAAGGCCCGTTGCAAAACCTGTTCATTCACTTGTTGCGGGTCCGCATGGCGATATGTCGTACTCGCACCTAAATAAATCGTCACAACTTGACAGCCTTCAAATACGACTGAGTCATTAGCAGCATAGCAGCTCCCATGCTCTGTCCGAACTTCAATCCTGGCGGCAAAACCAACACCTTCTAAATCTGCTCTACCATGCATGATCAGTCCTTGTGGTTCGGCAGCACTTACAACCACCCCACGCTCGCGGTTAAGCTGCACGCTACCCTTCAAAACAGGATGACTCGCCTCTAATCGAACAACAAGTACCTGATCCGGAAAGCTACTAATAATCTCGCGTGTATATTGAACGCCGTCAATTCGATAAGAAGTGCGACAGACCGCTTCATGTAAATCCAGCTCTCGGCAATAATCTGACACCTCGCTGTCTGGCAATTCAAGCTGAATATACATATCACCCAGTGGATGATAGTTTCCATAATGCGGGTTATTCGGTGTAACCATTCTCTGCTCTGCTAATGCATGTGCTTCAGCATGTTTCCCTACAAACAACAAGCTTCGCACTTCCTCAAGTGATTGCAACACTCCTGTATTACCATCATCATGAGGCTTGCCCGACCATAAGGAATCTTCGTTTAATGCAAGACGTTCCTCGGCAATTCCTCCAAAAACCATTGCACCCATTTTACCATTACCGACAGGCAACGCTTCATTCCAATCCTCAGCAGGTTGGTTATACCAAAGACGCCATTTCGAACGGGTAGCAGTCATAAGCTCCTCACTCCACTTCTACATTTTAGCTACTATACTAATAGATCTACTTCAAGAGTATAGAGCTTCATATATTAGTTAATAAGGAAGAGAATTCTGCATTATAGGTAACAAATTTCATCTTCTATGCTCCAACCGATATTCAGATGGCGAATAACTGGTTTGTTCGCGAAATAATTTCAGGAAATAATTTTTATGAGCAAATCCAACGCGTTCGCAAATATCTGAAATGCTTTGTTCCGTCTCTCTTAAATAAAACTGAGCTTGCTCAATACGAAGACGCTGCACATAAGTAATGAAGGACTCTCCTGTCTCTTTTTTAAACAAACCGCTTAAATATTGTTCATTCATGCTTACATATTGGGCCATTCCTTTCAAGGTGAGCTCATGATTCAAATGACTAAACACGTAATCAATAATCCGACTAATCTCTGGATGATCACTCACAACATGTTTCACTTGATATTTGGCATAATAATCAACTCTTCGGATAATAATCTCTAATATCTCTTTGTGACTAGAAGCTTGTTCCCATTGCCTAACCTCAGTTTCTTCTTTCTCCGTCATTCGGGCAAATGCTTTGTCAAGTCGAGCTGCTGTTTCCTTCACCAGTACTGCATGCTTCCGTTCAGCAGCCATTCTCGTCCAAATGGAACCAAGTAATGCCTTCCCTTCCTCCCATTCCATCGCTTCCATTAGTTTCAATACCTGTCTTTCTTCTTTCCATGACAATATCCAGCGTGATCCTGCTTCTGATTGTGAAATGGTTGTCGTCCGGTACCAATATTGATTCAATTGATGCAATAACCGTTCCCATTGCTCCAATAGCTCCCCTTTGGCAACCAAAGCTGTTACAAATACAGGTGCGCCATCATTCAAAACTAGTGGTTGCAGTCGTTCCAGCTCCTTCTCCTGCCAGGCAAAAACAAACTGATAACCCCAGGCTTTAAATTGCTGAACATATAAAAAATCGTAATCAGCCGGATCGTACAGCCCTTCAACCTGCTGTATTGTTAATGGATCGCAGCCACTCGGCCTAGCATAGATGCGAACATAGGCAGGTATCTGCGCCACAATTTCTTCATCCAACTGCTGATCCGATTCTTCCCTCTTGCCCAACAGTTGCGACCATAAATCCGTATAATATGCCGTTAACAAATGTAACAAATGCTGTCTTCTTTTTTCGGCCAACAGCTTTCTAACTTTAAATAAATTACTTTCCAATTCCTCGCGTTCCATCGACAACTTCAGAATATAACCGACCGCTCCATGTTGAATGGCCTGTCTTGCCATCTCAAACTCATTAAGACAGGTTAGCATAATAAAATGTGCAGAATGATCATGTTCCTTCGCTTGTTTCAGTAAAGCTACCCCATCCATTAATGGCATCACTATATCTGAAATGACAAGATCAATCGGATGAGCTTGCATATAATCCCATGCCTCATAGCCATCTTCTGCCTCAGCAATGACTTGAAATCCAAATTGTTCCCATCGAATGGACTGACGAATAGAGCGACGTACAAAAGGTTCATCTTCAACAAGTAAAATATTCCACATTATATTTCCCTCCGAACATTTATTTCCTTAGAAGAACCATCTTGTACATATGGAACAGAAATGAGTAATGGAATTTTAATTCGTACGAGTGTTCCTTCACTTGGCGCAACGATATCCAAAGAGCCTTCTTCTTTATATAATAAAGCTAAACGTTCTTTCAAATTATTAAGTGCGATGCCTTTCCGTTTGGTCATCGTCAAATCTGTTTGTTTCTTATCTATACCAATGCCATTATCGATTACTTCCAATATTAGATTTTTCTCATGCTCGAATACGCTAACTTTTATTTCTCCATCTTGCTTACGATGAACCAAACCATGCATTATTGCATTCTCAACTAGAGGCTGTAAACTGAATTTAGGTACAAGAGAGTACTCAACACCAGGAGCAATTTCATAAAGAACTTCGAACCGGTGATCGTAACGAATCGTTTGTATATAGACAAATGCTTTCAACAGTTCAAGCTCATCCTTCAAAAAAACAAGATCCGTCTCTGTATTCATACTATTTTCTAGAATCCTACCTAAAGCACGGCACATCTCCGCTGTCGTCTCATCGCCAAAATTACTAGCATTCCACTTAATTGTATTTAAAGAATTGAATAGAAAATGAGGATTCATCTGCGTCAATAGCATTTGAAATCGATTAACTTCCTTCTGTCGCTCCTCCTGCTTTACTTTTCCAATTAACTGATTAATATTGTCTATCATATCGTTAAAACTACGAATAAATGAAAGAATTTCCCCACTATAACGCTGCTCAGGCAATTTAATATTAAGCCGTTTTTCTGCTGACTCTTTCATTTTGAACTCTAACAATTGCAGCGGTCTAGTCAATCCAGATAGCATTAAAAAGGAGATTCCAGCAAAAAGGAAAAAGAGCAGTAGCATCGAAAGGAAGGCCTGAAGCTTAATCTCATTAATATCTCCAATAAAATATTCTAACGGAAACTGGCCGACTATATATCCCTGAATAGCCGGTACGTATATGGCATTGAAGATGTATGCTCCTGTTTTATCGCTTACATAGACTTCTGGCGAGCTTTTTCCATATTTCAATAGTTTGGAAATAGTTTCATCATCTATCCGCGGGCCAGACAGGTTTTGAGCGATATATTTCCCTTGACTATCCAAAAAGTAGTAATTCTGTACAATTTGCATACTATTCGCTGTACTCGATAACCATTGTTCAAGATCTATGCTTGCACGTATTCGAATGTTCTCTCCACTGCTTAATTTTTTTTGAGAGTATAAAGACAATACACTATTTCCAATAAAAACCTCAGGATAAAGATCGGACTGAGCTTGCAATTGCCACTTCAGTACATCTCCAGTTTCCGGTAGAATTTTATTAAAAGTATTAAGTAGCTCATTTGTCTTCTCTGTACCTAACGTTGGGATAAAAGAATGATACACATTTTCTC
>Ga0153923_100403_pt1 | contig 14502 bp, 12 predicted proteins | sample TSNJ007MetaG_FD_104682 | JGI IMG/M metagenome (GOLD analysis project Ga0153923, IMG submission 104682) | Attine ant fungus gardens microbial communities from New Jersey, USA - TSNJ007 MetaG | ecosystem: Host-associated > Fungi > Mycelium > Unclassified | place: USA: New Jersey, Brendon T. Byrne... | reverse complement strand
GTGACACGCGCCTCCGAAACTTTAAATATCAGTCAGCCTGCGATTACGGCTCAGATCAAGAAATTCGAAAAGGAAATATCCTTCACCCTATTTAAGCCTCAAGGTAGAGGAATTGCTTTAACGGATGCAGGTGAAGAGCTTGCCCTACTCGCGAAAAGACTGTTCGCCGTTGAACAGCAGATCGAACAATTTGCTCAAGATTACGTAAACGGCACGAATGGAAGTATTCGTCTAGCCGCGACGTATTTGCCCGCTCATTTCCTTATCCCTACCTGGATCGCAAAGTTCAAGCAACAATATGAGCAAGTGGAAATGGTGATTACTACCACCAATTCAAGCGATGCCCTGAAGCAGCTGTTAAATGTAGACGTGGATATGGCGATTTACGGAGGGATTACCGAGGCCTATCCAGATACGATCCGGACAGAAGAGTTATTTCAGGATGAGTTATGGTTTGTGGTCGCACCCCATCACCCCTATGCAAATCTGCAAATTTCTTTATCCGAAATGATGAAGGAGCCCTTTGTCATGCGTGAGGAAGGGAGTTCGACGAGAGAGAGATTATTATCGTTATGCCGTACATATAATACGCCAGCTCCCACGATCTCTTTGCAATTTAACGGACTTCATGAAGCGATTCAAGCCGTTATCGCCGGGTATGGCGCCAACTTCGTCTCTTCACTCGTTGTTCGCGAATATGTTGAACGTGGAGAGTTATGCCGAGTTTATGTTAAAGGCATACATCTGAAGAACAGCATTGCGATCTGTACGCGAAAAAATGAACCGTTATCCGCCTCGGCGGCAAACCTTATTCAAATGATTCGCCAAAATCCTTATACGACGTAGCATTAATGTTTAGGGAGGCTTATCGGAATCGAGGCAGGAAAGCATCCTGGAGCCTACTTTTCGCTGCATACCTCTCGCTGGAATAGTGAAAACCTGCAATAGTGCAGCTTTTTGTACAGGCATCCTCATCATGCAGACCAAAAACTGCAAATGTGCAGGAAATATCCTCACAAACGGCTTGAAAGCTTCTTCTAGCGCAAAAATAACTGCAGATTCGCAGGAATAAGTGCTTCAGCTCTCCACGTATTATAAAAAGATGTACTTTTGCAGGTTTATCCACCGGTTATAGTTACTAATTAGTCAATTATCACATTTTGAGCAACACTGTGCTGATTATGTCCTCGAGCCATCCTATATTTACGTAAAAAAGACTGCTCACTAGGCTGACTATATCCAGCCCGGAGAGCAGTCCTTGTAAGTACAGGCTTTATTGGAACGCCTTACGCTTGCTTCTTCTCCGTTAAATAGTATAGGAAAGCCAAGATCGGCAGCGCCAGACCGATCAAGCTTGTCAGACTCCAGCCCCCGTACGCATATGCCCAGCCGCCCAGTGAAGAGCCGATGGCTCCGCCTACGAAAAATATCGCCATAAATAATCCGTTTAAACGTCCTCTCGCTTCGTTGCCAAGGGAATAAATTGCCCTTTGTCCAAGCACCAGATTACCCGATACCCCCATATCCAGCATAATAGCTGCTGCAACCAGCAATCCGAGCGTCACTCTTGAATCATTCTGAAACAAGTAAGCAAGAAGAAAAGCCACAGCTGCCAGCACAAACGCAAGTCCGGTCAAAGGGCGGGTCCAGCCCCGGTCAGCCAATCTCCCAGCGATGGGAGAAGCGATAGCCCCAGCCACTCCGGCTAGCGCAAACAAGGCAATGCCTTGCTGACTTAAATGATACGTATCGGCCAGATGCAAAGAGACCGTCGTCCAGAACAGGCTGAAAGCTCCAAACAGGCTAGCCTGATAAATCGCCCGGCGGCGTAACACTGGCGTACTCTTCAGTAAAGTACCTAGAGAACGGATCAATCCGCCATAATTCATTGTAGGCACAGGTTGGCGCTGCGGCAGCACACGGGACAATAGAAGTGTTAATAAGGCAATCACTACGGCGGATATGGCATAAATCGCATGCCAACCCCACAATCCAGAGACAAAGCTGGCCAGTGGCCGGGCGAACATAATACCGAGCAGCAGCCCACTCATTACATTACCGACCACCCGGCCGCGCTGCTCTTCAGCAGCCAAAAAAGACGCATACGGCACAAGAATCTGGGCAGCTACCGAACCGAGACCAATGAACAGGGATGCTCCCAAAAAGATCGCCGCATTTGGAGCTAGTGTGGCTACTACCAGTGATACCACCACCACAGCCAGCGACACCACTGTCAGGCGGCGATTTTCAATAATATCGCTAAGCGGTACTAAGAACAAAAGTCCAAGGACGTATCCTACCTGGGTCAAAGTTACAATCAGACCTGCTGCACCGGAAGAAAGATGCGTAGCTTGAGCGATCTGTCCGATTAGGGTTTGGGCGTAATACAGATTAGCCACAATAAGTCCGCAGGAGGCCGCTAATAGAAATGTAATCCATCCAGGGATCGTCTTTCCTTCCGCATGTTCCTTGACTGGATTCACTGAACTTACTGAACTTACTGAACTTACAGGATTCATTCGTCTTCCTTGATTCATAAGATCTCCACCCTTCGATTCTAAATACTGAACGCAACGTTCATTAATTGATTTAAATATATACTGAACGTTCAGTTTTGTAAATAGGCGATTGGCTACTTCTTATAACCTTTTGTATAATGAACGTATAGTTTCTTTTTAGATCGCAAGTTAAATAAAGGATAGATTAATCGGGAGGGATCTCTGATGGATAAAAAAAGAGGACGGCCGCGCAATAGCGAAGCCGAGGCTTCTATTCTGGCAGCATCGTATGATCTACTACTAGAGACTGGATTTAGTGCGGTGACCGTAGAGAAAATCGCGGAACGGGCCAAGGTAAGTAAAGCGACCATTTATAAATGGTGGCCTAACAAAGCAGCTGTGGTCATGGACGGCTACCTCTCTGCAGCATCCGCAAGATTGCCAGTGCCGGACACCGGTTCGGTCATGGACGATATTATGATGCATGCCACAAACCTGGCTAATTTTCTTCGCAGCCGAGAAGGAAAGATCATTACCGAGTTGATCGGCGAAGGTCAATTTGATGCCGGCCTTGCTGAGGCCTATCGTGCGAGGTTTTTCGCTCCCCGCCGCCAAGAGGCACGACAGTTGTTGGAGCGTGGAGTGACCCGAGGCCAATTAAAAGCGGATCTGGATATTGGGATCACGATTGATCTGCTCTATGGACCGATATTTTATCGGCTTTTGATCACAGGGGATGAGCTAGACGAAGCTTTTGTGAAATATATGATCACCTCTGCCTTTGAGGGCATCAAAGCATAAACGCCTTTGGCGCGTGAAACTTATACTTTTATATATTTTAAAAAGCCATCCTTTGCAGGATGGCCTATCACTTATATTTACACAGTTCGATCCAAATTAACTTCAAACGTGTCTCCAGTTACATAATCCATATACCTCGTATTCCCATCGTAATCCAAATAAGCTTGATAGCGGGTACGAATAGCCGGTTGTGTAATCCAATCAAGCACTTTCTCTTTTGCCACCCACATCACTTCAGAGGTTTCCTCCGAGGTACATAATTCCCCACCCACGGGCTTGCAGATAAAATCAAACATGACCTTGGTAGGAACATCGGTTACACCGTCATACCATTTATGAATGCCTGTATTGGAATACACACCAATCAATTGAGATACCGTGACATCTATTCCACTTTCCTCTTTAATCTCTCGAATTAATGCATCCACCAGGTTCTCTCCGACCTCTACTTGTCCACCAGGAAATACCCATCCACCATCATGCGTCTTTACTAAAAGGACATCTCCTTGTTCATTTTCTGCGAATCCACCTGCCGCTACAATATGTGTTGGCCAAGCCATAGACTGCACCTCTTTTTAAAAGAGGTTAACAATTTAATCAGCATTTGTAAACGATATTTTTCTATTCCATAACGCTTTAAAAGCTTCGCAATGTTCTATTAAATCATCAAACTTTCCTTCACCCACGACCGAGCCTTGGTCCACTACCAGTATCTTATCAACGTCTTTTATAAAATTTAGTCGGTGGGCAACAATAATGATGGTTTTATCCTTAAATTCCTGCAAAATCGTCTCCATAAGGCTTTGCTCCGTAATATTATCAAGTGCAGAAACAGGTTCATCTAGAATTAGAATGTTTCTTTTCTGAGCAATGATTCTGGCAAAAGCTAATCGCTGTCTCTCCCCGCCTGATAATTTAACCCCTTTTTCACCTACCAAAGTGTCTAAACGATCCGGTAATTGGCTTACCTTTTCTTGCAGATGAACCTTTTCCAAAATCTCATACAACTCTTCATCGGACAAGGAATGCTCATCAAATATAATATTGTCCCTAATCGTAGCGTCAAAAATCGGCGTGTCTTGTGATAAGTAAGAGATATGATCATAGTAGCTATCCAGATGGATCTCATCGATATCCTTACCATCCAATAAGAGTTCACCTTTGTCCTTTTTTAATAAGCCTACGATTAACTTAATCAGAGTTGATTTCCCGCCCCCACTTAATCCGACAATAGCAACGGACGTTCCTCGCCCAACGGAAAAACTCAGGTTGTTCAGAATTCCCACATTACCATAGTTAAAAGATACATCCCTAAATTCAATATTACCGTGGATCTCAGTGATAACTTCTCCTCGTTCTAGATTCTTATCTTCTGGGGCATGAATAAACTCTTCAAATCTCTTGTAGGTCACTCTATTCAGTCTGTAATCTACAAAGAGGACATTGAAGATAGCAATCGGCGAATAAATCTTATCAATAAACATAAACAAAGCGACCACAACACCAAGTGACGTCTCACCTGCGACAATGCTTTTCACACCGTAAATTAAAACAACGACTTTAATAATCGTGACAAACAACTCGAATATCGCGAAAAAAGCTTCATGGATCATTTGTAACTGAGCATTTTTTTGAATGATAGTGCGTGCAGTCTGGCTTAATTTATCGATCTCTTTCTCATATCTTTTGTTCGTTCGGAAGACGACTAATTCCATAAATCCACGGATAGAGAATCTGGACATCTTTTCTTGTTCCTGTAGAATGGCCGCCTTCCTCGCATACAGAAATTTCAACAGCAGATTCGTTATCAAAAAGACGACCACATAGCCAGCAGCAATCACTACCATGATCCTTAAATCATAGAAACTGATAAAGATAAGACTGAACAGAAGAGTGGGCAATAACTCATGTAATGTTTTGAGGAAAAAGGAGAAAATCATGCTGTTTCCAGCCGCTGCTCCATTCTCGATCACTTTAATCATCTGACCTGTGCCCATATCCTGATAGGCTTGATAGTCGATTTTGGATATTTTAGATAGTGCAAGTATCTTTAACCTCTCCGTTATACTGTTCGATAAATACACACTAGGGTATTCATCCACATAATTTAGGATCACCACCCCAGCCAGCAAAAGGCCGTACACCAAGATTAAATTAAATAGCTCACCAAAGCTGTTGATCACCGTGACCTTGTCTAATATTTTTTGAAACACTACAATGCCTAAACTACTCAGCAGTTGAATAGTAAAACCCAATAAAATATAACCGCATATCCACCATTTCAGGTGAGCTAGACTCTTTTTCAACATATCGTTAATCCCCTATCTTTTAATTGAATGCAAAAAAGCCAGGCAACCCCACCATCCAACTGTAAAAAACCATCCACAATTAAACGGTTCTCAAAGTTAAATAGGTTAAGTGCCTGGCTCTATACAAAAAGCTGCCTATGGCACCGTTCAAAGCTCTAGTTAATGTAATCAAAAGGGTAGACTCCCCCCTTGATAGCTGGTACGCGTTTGACCCAGCCCGATAACTAGTTACTTCGAACGATACGGAAAGACATCCATTTCACCCCAATTAAAAGAATTGTTCCTATTATAATTCTCTAATCCATATATTTCAAGAATTACGTTTGACGATACGTAGTCCTGCCACTTGGCCCACCTTATATCCTTCATGCGAAGCGAACTTGATCGTAACCGCTGATTTGCTGCTCGTGATCGTCTGCGGAAGCTCGTAACGAATGGTCTCCAGCTTGTTCATCTCTTCAGACTCAAGGACGCCTAGCCCAAGTTGCTCCCCATCTGCCGTAATATCGAAGGCCACCGAAGTATCGTTGGACTTCAAATACGTTACTACCAGATCTACTTGCTCCTCTGGCAAGACTTCCATCGTGAAGGAGAACCAGCCATTGATCCAGCTGTCGCGATACTTGCGGTTGTAGATTTTTCCTAAGCCTACATACTCTCCTTCGAAATTATGGTCGCGTTCGGGCTGCATTTCAGCAGGTTGTATCGAATCGACGGTTAGCTGCTCAAGCAGCAAATTCTTCTCTACGGCCTCGCGATATTCAACCTCTACCAGCTTCCATTCCTCTGGCGTGAACAAATCCCAATACACCGAATAACGATGATCATGCATAGGGTAGAACGGACGAAGCTCATGGTCTCCTGCATATCCTAAACCTTTCATCCGGAACACATTTTTGCTAACGTTAGACTGAATCAAGCTATCCGTTAGCGTCTCGCGATCTCCAATTAATACAGAAGCAAGGGCGCGATCACTGCCTAGCTCAGCATTTATAGGTCCAAAATCACCTGCAAGCACAAGCGGTCCATAGAGGAATGCAATTCGGTTTGGATTATCCGGCATGGACTCGATTCTTACCGACATCGGAATATCATATTCGACAACGTCTCCATCCTGCCATACTCTATCCAAAGCTAGGTAGCTGGATTTGCCCACATTCACTTGAATGTCTTCACCATTTACTTTAACGCTCATGCCTTGCTCAGCCCAGTAGGGGTATCTTAGCTTCAATGTGAATTTAGTTGGTTTCTCCGTGCTGATACGCAGGGTGCCTAGTCCCTCTTCAGGGAACTTGGTCTCTTGCTTCAAACTAATGCCTTGCTCTTTCCAAGTCACTGTTGAAGGTACGTACTGATTCACATACAGCTCATCTTCACTATGGAAGTAAATCGCCGAGCCATACATAGAATGGCTTTCCATTCCTGAGCCTACACAGCATGTAAAGCTCTCAAACTGGGAGTTGAACGACTTATGTCCACCCATTTCGAGGGATACAAAATAACACACACGTCCATCAACCGGCTCCTGAGAAGCTAGGATATGGTTATACATTGCACGTTCGTAGTAATCCGCATATGCGGCATAAGCATCCCACTGGAACATATGCTTGGTCAGCTTCAACATGTTGTAGGTATTACACGTCTCACATGACCCCTCTCCCAATCGGTCGTTCAGCTTATCCGGTTCGCCGAAATGCTCATTATAGCTGTTGCCGCCAATCACGTATGAATGATGATTCACGACCCGATCCCAGAAGAAGCGGGAAATACCTGCGTAATGCTCCTGCCCTGTTACCTCATATTGTCTAGCAGCTCCAATGATTTTTGGAATCTGTGTATTAGCATGTCTTCCAGCTAGGGTATCTTTTTCTATAGCAAGATCATTAAGGACTTCTCCATGGTAAAAGCTTTCGGCTAAGGTGAGGAAACGGTCATCGCCAGAATCCTCTGCCAAATCTGTGAGGACTTCATTCATACCGCCGAATTCACAACGCAGCACCTCTTGGATCTGATCTTTATTCAGTCCTGAAAAAATATTCTCAAGCCACATTCCAAGCTTCGTTTCAATAACGAGCGCCTTCTGATTTCCGGCCAATCGATAAGCATCACGAAGACCCGCAAACAGCTTATGCATCGTGTACAGCGGTACCCAGCCACCGTTGAGGTCAAAGCCCTGTGAGCGAATGTCGCCTACCTTCACTTCCTCAAACAGCTCTTTGCCACGAGGAATACCGGAAATGAAGCCATTACCATGCGCATCCTGACAATGCTCCAATTCGTCTACTACATAATTCACGCGGGTGAGCAGCTCTTCATTCCCTGTAGAGGCATACATTAACGCACATCCAGAGATATAATGGCCTAGCGTATGGCCGCTAATGCCTTGAGATTCCCAGCCTTCATAATGAGCAGCCTTAGGCTCTAAGCCAGCATATTGGCGAAAACGCGACAGAAGCCGATCTGCCTCAAGCTTGAGTAAATAATCCGTATTTAACTCCATCGCATGGAGAAGTGGACCTGAATCAATGCGTACATTCTGCAAATCAAAAGCTTGCGTCTTCAATGAAATCGCTCCCTCGCAATCTTGTCAGGGTGATATGACAAGTGTATATTTGTATCCATAAGATAACATTGGAACCTTGATTTGTCGGTAGATCAGCCATACAAATGGTGGACAAATCCGACTTATTAATTGCTAGGAGGACCGCATGACCTATTTGAAAATAAATGCAGATATACCTGTTCATTTTACTGCGGCAGGTGAATTCATCTCAGAAACGCCATGGAAGCATGTAGAACGTGCAATGGGCAATTATGAGCTAATCATAGGCGTGAATGAAACGGTTTATTTAAATGAGGAGACCAAAAGCTTCGAAGTAGGCCCTGATGAAGCTCTTTTGCTTATGCCTAATCGCACGCATGTCGGCTATAGAGAATCACGACCCGGGGTTAAGTTTTATTGGTTTCATTTCGAGCTGAAAAGCGAGGGGGTATTGCTGAGTGAGGAGGAAATGAAGCCTGAGGCGGAAAAAATCTTTTCGCGCACACAGCGCGTATGGTCCGTACATGATCTATATCTACCACAGTTCATAAAGATCGAGCACAGTGACCGGATTCATATCCTGGCGAATCAAATCCTCCATGTGGCTAACTCAGGATATTTGACCTATTCCAGTGTTAATTATTTGTTGACCTCACTCTTAATTGAGCTATCTGAGCATGCGCTTCAGCCGTTCGCCAGTAAGCTAATCCGTGCGCAACAAGATGTCACCTTTGTAAAAATAGCCGAGTGGACAAGAATACATGCAAGTGAACCTCTTACGGTGGCAATCATCGCGGAGAAATTCAATTACAACAAGGATTATTTAGCTCGGCTATTTAAACAACATACCTCGATGGGGCCTTTGGAGTATATTCATTCCGTACGTGTGACTAAAGCGAAGGAGCTGCTAACCAGAACCGCCCTCAGCGTGAGGGAAATCGCGACAGAGACGGGGTTCACCGACGATAAATATTTCATGCGACTCTTCCGAAAATACGAAAACATGACACCGACCCAATATCGTAACGCCTATCATAAGACGTTTATGAATAATGATTGAAGTAAAAAACTGCGGCAGGCTTCAACGTTTTGAAAAGAGTTTGAAACAACACTCCGTCCGCGGAGCCCCCTCGCCATGGGTGAAGAAGGGGAAGCGGATCCTCCGATAGATAATCAGGGAATTTCTCCCTAAAAAATCTGATATTCTGTTCATTTGTCTAGTGATTAGGGAATTCCTCCCTAAAATTCTACCGATTTGTTGAAAAGTATAGATATCACTCCGATTTTAGGGATAAATTCCCTGATTTCATTCTTTTGAAGCAAAAATCAGTATTTTTCAGGGATTTTTTCCCTAATTACTCTCAAGAAAAGAAGCTACCTCTAAGCAGCATACACTACTTTTGAGACAACCCCTTCTCTAACTTACAATCTTTAAATTATTGAATTGTTTGCGAAGACGAATTCCATCGCCAGCGCGGAGTCGATCCTTGCAGATGCACCCCTCCATACCATTCATCGATTCCTTTTTTCTGAACCCAGTCTTCATTTCCACCCAATACACTTTTGCCTAGCTCGGTTAATGCAAGCTCGCAGTCTTTGAATGGCATTACTGGATCGTTATAACCAGGAAAATCATTGAACCCATAGGTTTGCAGCAAAGGGTACGGGCCTTGTGCCATCTGTCTTAGAATATGCCAATATTGCAGATCGCCCATGCCTAAGATATGAAGTTTATCTCCCACATTTTTGAATAGCTCATAGGGTGATTTTATTCCCTTATGGATCATCTCCAGCGTGATCTGTTCAACAATACCAAGTCCTTTAGAGGTCGATGGGAACCGAGATAAATGCGCTATGAAGGCGTCATATGCAAATGGCAATGCGGACGTATCCTTAGTTAGTAGCTGTTGTAATGATTCTGGATTCGGTGATACATAGGCTTCCCAGAGTTCTTGGCCTACCTTTAGCTCCTTGTCGCCGATTAACTTCCACGTTCCTGATAAAGTCTCCATTTGCTCTACAGATAGTTGTCCAAGTCCTCGAAACAGCTCAATGCCGGGATATTCTCCAATGCACAATAAACTTAGCTTCGTGGATCCCTTCTTCTGCTTCGAGAACCAATGGAGCAAATAGCACAGCATCGTCTGATCGAATAGATCATGCTCGAACCATAATACAACTTCATCATATTTATGAAAATCAGCTAAAATCTTTTCCTGTTCCTTACTGATCTGTATAAATTCCTTCTGCGGAATCCCCATCGTTTGTTCTAAATAATGCGCTCTTACTGAGCGGTTATTCTGTTCCCCAGGCTCTAAAAAGACCGGACCATGAGAGTAGACCTCTCTCCATACTAGTACATCACCTTTCACGATTCCTTGCCGCAGCTTCTCTCCCACTACATCTCCATTTACAATATGAAGCACACCTTTTCCTCCTTCGTACAAATGATTGAACACGGAGAGGACATCCGCAACAGGTAGCGCACCCTTAAGCTTGCGGCGAGCATCAAAGAGTCGTTTCTTCAATACCGGGACTGAAGTCCCCAGAAAGTCAGCAATCTCTTGAAGGGAATATCCCTGAAAATAATATAATTGAACGGCGATCCGCATATTGGATGTCAATGCAGCTATAGACTCGTGAAGCAGTCGCCGCGCTTCTTTTTTCTCAATAATGTCCGCCACACTAAATGAAGATTCTGTCGCTTGCGCAGCTTCATCGTAGGGTAATGCAGGATGCTGCTTTCTTCGCAAGATACGATAACATTGCCGCACCACAATAGCTTTAAACCAGCCCGGGAATGCCTCTACTGCTCGTAATTTATTCAAATGCAAAAAGGCTTCTGTGAAAGCTTCCTGCACAGCATCCTCCGCTAATTGGTAATCGTGGAGCTTTTCGAACGCAACTGCATTTGCCATCGGTGTAAAGTGCCTAACAATCTGTTCAAAAACTTGTCGATCTCCTTGTTTAGCCTCTTCGATATACTGAAGCATTTTCTCCCCCGCTCCCTTCTTCCGTATTATATACAAGTGCCAATGAACTTCCTAAAGGTTACGGATGGGATTGAAAAGTCAGACGTTATTTTTTTTTTCGATTACATCCTTTGCAATCTCTAAAGCTGAAGAGGCTCGCGGCCAGCCTACATAATAAGCAAGGTGGGTAATGGCCTCCACGATTTCTTCAAGTTGTAATCCGTTCTCTAAAGCCAAGCGCAAATGATAGGGGAGTTGTTCCGTCATGCCCCCCATCACCAAAGCAGAAATCGTAATCATGCTACGATCCCGAAGTGATAACTGCTCCCGTCTCCATAAGTCCCCAAATAACACATTTTCCGAGTAGTCGACGAATGCTGGAGCGAACTCCCCTAACGATTCCCGTACATTTGTGACGATTTTCCGATGCGCCATATTACACCTCTTTAACCGGAGGTTGTAGCATTTGAGCAACACCGTTACCAAACGACCAATCTTCGAATTCCGTGTCGACGAGCACAATGAATATATCTTCTTTTCTGATGTTTAGCGTCATCGATAATTCCTCGGCTAACATCGCGTAAAAGCTTGTTTTCTGCTCCGTCGATCTTCCGGATTTTAGCGTAACTTGGATATATATCAGTCCGTCGCTTCGTTCAATATTTAAATAATCTTTACTATAAAAAAACTCCCCCGCTTTATGCGCATGAAAAACCTGAAACATATCATCCTCCGGTACATGGAAATGCTGAATTAATGCACTCATAATCTCTCTGCATATTCCTTCCAGCTGATGAATGTCGTATTGTTGCTCCAAATAACTAACTCTAATGAATGGCAAATTAATTCACTCCTTCTTTGGAATTCTTTTATTGTACTCTCAGTATTTTGATTTATATAATTGAATAAGATAATAATCTTAATCAATTATACCGATAGAGGTGACAATCGATGGATCTAAAAGAACTGATGGCTTTTAAGACCATCCTTCAAGAAGGCACTTTCTCACGCGCTGCCGAGAAGTTGAATTATGCGCAGTCTACCATTACCAACCAAATTCAACGACTTGAAAAAGAACTGGGCATACAACTCTTTCACAGAGGCTGGGAAGTAGAACTGACAAGTGCTGGGCAAGTTTTTGCAGCGGAAATCGATAACCTTATTCAACATTGGAACTATGTATCAGAACTCACCAAGGCTTTACAGCATGACGAAATTGGCACACTTCATATCGGAGGCATTGAATCCATGATGGAATCCGTCCTACCGAACGCCTTGCGAAAATTTCATGAGCAAAAATCAAAGATGGCATGTAACTTCATTCAGGGTAACACTGATTCCCTCTCACAACTTGTTCTACAAAGTGAACTGGATTTCGCCATCTGCGGTGAGCCGTCCGACCTGTCTTTCTTTTATTTCGAACCGCTCTATCACGAGAAAATCGCTTTTATAGTAGATGAAAATCATCCTTTAAGCGGACGAAACGATATTTCATTTCGAGAAATTCTTGAATATCCAATTATAGCTGGAGGACGCACTTGCTTATATTACCTTCGGTTAGCTAAGCAATTTTCCAGATTCGAATCAAAGCCCACTTTATCCACCATAAGCCAAATTTCTGCTATTCCTCATTTTGTAAGAAAGAACCCTGGGGTGGGGGTAGTGCTTGATTCGACAGCTTTAATGACAGATATCGTAAAAATCGATGTTGAACTAAGCGAGCCGTTCATTCAAGTGGGTATATTGCAGCGGCGCAACCGAGAATATCTAGCAACATCATCAAAAAAACTATTCATACAAATCATAAAAGAGGAAATTGAGAGGATTAGTAACGCTAATCCTACGCTCCATATTTGAACCTCAAGCTAGTTCCATATATGATAGCTATATCATTGTTCTCAGGGAGGATTCACCCAAGTGGCTGTATTAATTAACGAACAAATTAGAGCATCCGAAGTAGTACTTACTGGACTTAGAGGTGAGAAGCTGGGGATTGTGTCCAGAGAAGAGGCGCTGGCCATGGCTCGTTCAGCAGGTGCTGATCTGGTATGCACCTCACTAATGAGCAGCCCACCGCCCTGCAGCCTAACTGCAAAGGGCAAAGCAAAAGCGGTCGCGCAGAAAGAAGCAGCCTCAGCACGCAAGGCTAGTGGTGGCTCAGCAGCAAAGGGCGGCAGCAAGGAGAAGGTCAAAGAGCTCCGCTTCACGGCTCATATTGAAGAGCATGACTACGATACGAAGCTCCGTCAGGCTGAGAAGCATCTCCGCTCCGGCAAGCCGGTGCAATTAGTCGTGAAGGCATCCGGCGCCAAAGAAGCGGCTGCCTCCAAGGCCGTATTGGAGCGACTAGTGACTGACTTGAAGGAAGTTGGAACGAAGGACACTGGCATCCAGACAGGTGGTAAAGGGTCACAGGTGAAAATAAATCCACGTTGAAGAGTGGCCTATTCGCTCCGATCATATAGATCTAGTAAAAAGGCCATCCTCTGTGGGATGGCCTTTCACTTCATAGGCAATGTTCTTACTCACTCTTAAGCATTCACTTTAAACATGATTGCCCATTAATCCCCTCGGGCGATAGTTCATGCCGCCAGCATAAAGGTGGGAGACATCTCCTAGTCCAATACATCTAGGAACCGCAAAGTGCTCGCTGCGCTCTTCAAACAAGATCGTCGTTACCGAGCTTGGCGCTAACCAAAATACGGACCAAGCCAAAGCTAAAGGAATCTGTAATAAATGAGCTAGCCATGCGAGACCAAAGCCACCATGGCATACTACTCCAATCTTCTTGGTAGAAGGCTCAAGGATCCGATACAGGCCATCTTCTCTTTTATAATGGTGTCGGAGTAAGAATTGATCTGAAGCCGCTTGTAATTCGCTGAACCGCAATCTGTATTCCTCTTGCTTCAACCAATGATCTGTTTCATCAGACCATACTCTCTTTCCACTCGATAGTTCGCTAATATGTTCTCCGGGGCTATCCCAAATAGACGACAATTGTCCATCCAACATAATCTCTGTCCAATCCAGTTCACAAGTCCAAGGTTCTGTCTGAACTACAAGTCCCGTCTCTTTGGCCACATAACTGGCTGTTGTCTGCGCTCTACCTAGTGGTGAAGCATATAATTCATCCAGACCGATAGATGCCATGCGTTTTCCCAGTGCTGCCGCTTCCTGATGCCCGAGTTCTGTTAGACCATCTATGGAATAGTCCGGATCCCCATGACGAATCAGAAATATTTGCATAATAATGCCCCGCTCCCCTCAAATCCAGCCTTTTTCCTCTGCCAGTCGTACCGCCTCAATTCGACTTTTCACTTCCAGCTTATTGAGTATTTCTGAAATATAATTGCGAACAGTTCCATAAGAAAGATGTAGCG
>Ga0153923_100400_pt1 | contig 14598 bp, 16 predicted proteins | sample TSNJ007MetaG_FD_104682 | JGI IMG/M metagenome (GOLD analysis project Ga0153923, IMG submission 104682) | Attine ant fungus gardens microbial communities from New Jersey, USA - TSNJ007 MetaG | ecosystem: Host-associated > Fungi > Mycelium > Unclassified | place: USA: New Jersey, Brendon T. Byrne... | reverse complement strand
AGGCTTTGATTTATTCGGTGACATTCATGGGCCCTTTAGTGGACTTACCCGTTTTGTAAATGATCCTATAGTGAATTTCACCTCAATGATTCTCATCTTTCTTGGAGGGGTCGGTTTTATCGTCCTATCTGATGTTTTTGACTTTCCAAAACGCAAAAAGCTTACTCTACATTCTAAGGTTGTTCTTTCGACCTCGATGATATTGATTGTCATTGGGGCTGCTCTATTTTTCTTACTAGAATTTAATTCTACGCTGAAGCCCTTGAGTGCAGGTGGAAAGATGATGGCTACATTTTTACAAGCGATAACACCACGTTCAGGTGGCGTCACTACGATTGAAATTCCACTGATGCGGGAATCTACACAATTTCTAATGATTCTGCTAATGTTCATAGGGGCTGCGCCTGGATCTACTGGTGGGGGAATTAAGATTACTACGTTCGCTGTTCTAGTGGCTGCGGTTTCTGCAAGACTAAGGGGTAAAGAGGATATTGTAATGTTTCGTCATCGGATCGCCAAAGAAAATGTCTATAGAGCCGTGACGATGACATTAATGTCTCTAATGTTAGTGGTCATCGCTACGATGTTGTTATCCGTGACAGAAAAGGCTGACTTTCTTGCTGTACTCTTTGAATCCGTATCTGCATTCGGGACTTCTGGTCTCTCCATGGGACTTACTCCAGAATTGACTACGGCGGGTAAAGTGCTCATTATTTTTCTAATGTTTCTGGGTCGGACAGGTCCGCTTACTCTAGCTTATGCACTCAAACCTAAGGGTAGTAAGGAACTTTACAGATATCCTGAAGGTAAGATTACAATCGGATAAGGCGAGATGTAACCAGCGGCAATGAATATTGCCGCTGGTAATCAATCAACACTTGTATGTTTTACTCTTCAACGATCTCTTGTTTATCTAGTGCGGCATCAAGCAATTGATTGTATACATCGTCATCATTTTCAAGTAGCGCGTCAGTTTCTAAGAACTGCTCTTCACTTCCAGGCTCACCAGCAAAGCTTAGGCTGTAATCCCATTCCGTTCCTCTTGTACTGAAAAAAGTAATCTCATATGGAGCCTTATGGTTTTCGAGAGTAAATATCGTCCTCCCTACATAGCTTTTATCCTCTTTACGGCTCATTTCAGCACTTACGATCTCTAAATTCATCCGCTAATCTTCCTTCCATTCATCAAATCATTTCCCCTCTCAGTATAGCATTGAAATGAATGTAATTCCTCAATTTACACTGTAAATTCCATGTAATTGACTTTTTTCATCCGGCGGTTAATAATTTAGTACAATACTTGTAAAGTACCAAACTATTAGTAATTGGAGGAAATATCGATGACTGATTTCGAGGCAAAGCTTAGTAAATATGCAGATTTAGCTGTGCAAATTGGGGTTAACGTTCAACCAGGGCAAATTCTGGTGGTGAATGCACCGATTCTTGCAGCTGATTTCGTTCGTATGATTACCGCCAAGGCATATGCGATTGGAGCAAGCTTGGTGAAGGTGAACTGGAGTGATGCAAGCATTACACGCCAGCAGTTTGAACATGCTGCACCAGAAGTGTTCACTGAGCCTCCTACTTGGTACGCAGGTGAAATGACCGAACTCGCCGAGAAGGGTGCAGCTATTCTTAACGTGATCGCGGAAGATCCTGATGCACTTAAAGGTATTGATCCTGTACGCATTTCAAATTATCAAAAAGTACGGGGAGCCGCACTCACCAAATATCGTGAAATGCAAATGTCCGACAAAGTTAGCTGGAGTATTGTTGCCGTACCTTGTCAGGCTTGGGCGGATAAAGTATTCCCGAATGTTCCAGCTGAAGAACGTGTAAATAAACTTTGGGAAGCTATTTTCCACACCGTACGTCTTGATCGTGAAGATCCGGTAGCTGCATGGCAAGAACATCTCGACACCTTAGATCAAAAAGCAAATGTACTCAACGCAAAAAAATATAAGAAGCTGCATTACATAGCACCTGGTACGGACCTAAGCATTGAACTTCCAGAAGGCCATATTTGGGCACAAGGAGACAGTATTAATGCTAAGGGTCATTCTTTTGTAGCCAACATGCCTACTGAAGAAGTATTTACCGCCCCTCTAAAGACTGGCGTGAATGGCACCGTACGAAGCACAAAACCTCTTAGCCATGGCGGCAACATTATCGATGGATTCTCTATTACTTTTGAGAATGGACGAATTGTTAGTGTTAGTGCAGAACAAGGACAAGAAGCACTAGAACACCTCATTAGTATGGATGAAGGCGCTAAATACCTCGGTGAAGTTGCGTTAGTTCCTCATAAGTCCCCTATCTCTGAGTCCAATATTCTTTATTACAATACCTTGTTTGATGAGAATGCATCCAACCACCTAGCTATAGGTATGGCTTATGCTTTCTGCTTAGAAGGTGGTAAGGATATGACTCCTGATGAACTGATTGCACATGGATTGAATAATAGCGTTACCCATGTGGATTTCATGATCGGTTCAGCGGAAATGAACATTTATGGTATATCTGCTGATGGAACCGAAGAACCTGTATTCCTGAATGGAAACTGGGCGTTCTAATTATTGCAAATATGAAATAAAAGACTAGAGATATTGGGAGGAGTTGAAACTATGTTAGATTTCAAGCAAAAACTGGAGAACTATGCGTTGCTGGCAGTGAAGATTGGGGTTAATATCCAACCTGGGCAGACCCTTGTTGTAAATGCCGACATCGTTTCGGCAGAACTAGTGCGTCTTGTCGTACGCAAAGCCTATGAAGCGGGTGCGAAGCTCGTCAAGGTTAATTATAGCGACGAGGTTGTTACACGTACACGTTATGACCTCGCTCCATCCGATTCCTTCTTGGAACCGCCACAATGGCAAGCAGATGAATTAGAAGATCTGGCTAAAAAAGGTGCAGCATTTCTATCGATAACTTCAACGAATCCAGATCTGTTGAACGGTGTTGAATCAGGAAGAATTGCAGATAATCAGCGGATCTCTGGACAGACATTAGCTCCATATCGTGAATTGTTAATGGGGAATCACGTAAGCTGGAGTATTGTAGCCTTCCCATCATCATCATGGGCGGCAAAAGTATTCCCTGAAGCATCACCTGATCAGCAGATTGATTTGCTATGGGATGCTATCTTTAAAGCAACACGTGCGGATCAGGCTGATCCTATTCAAGCATGGAGTCAACATTTAGATGGTCTAAAAGCACGTTGTACTAACTTGAATGATAATAAGTTCCGCAAGCTGCACTATACAGCACCAGGGACCGATTTGACGATTGAACTACCAGAAGGCCATATCTGGTGTCAAGCCGGAGCTGTCAATGGCAAAGGTGTCCCTTTCCTAGCCAATATCCCTACAGAAGAAGTATTTACTGCCCCACTGAAGTCTGGTGTGAATGGTAAGGTAAGCAGCACTAAGCCGCTTAGCTATGGGGGGAATCTTATTGATAATTTCACTCTTACCTTTGAGAACGGCAAAGTAACGGATTTCACCGCTGAAAAAGGTTCAGAAACGCTTGCTTCCCTTATCGCGTTAGATGAAGGCTCTGCTTATCTTGGAGAAGTCGCTTTGGTGCCTTTCCACTCCCCGATCTCCGAGAGCGGAATTCTATATTACACCACATTGTTTGATGAGAATGCCTCCTGCCATTTGGCGTTAGGTGCAGCATATGCCTTTACCCTTCAAGAGGGCACGACAATGACCAAAGAACAATTGCAGGAAAAAGGAATGAACCAAAGCCATACACATGTTGATTTTATGATGGGTTCACCTGAAATGAGCATTGATGGTATTAAGGATGATGGAACAACCGTACCTATCTTCCGTGATGGAGATTGGACTTAAATTGTTCGCTTAAACTATTGAATAAATAAAATGCCAAACAACCTGCTTGGTTCCTCTTCCGAGGACAAAAGCAGGTTGTTTTTTATTTCATACTAGATATCCAGAAAATAAATAGCCCAAATTTGAATAAAAGTTCAATATTTGTTCACACTATTGTTGATTTCCGTTCACAAATATGTCACAATACAGTTAAGGATCTAATTTCCAAGGAGGGGATTATCATGTTGAGAGACCCAATATCCAATGAAATTGACAGCGTTGAAGAAGAACAGCTCGAAATTCAAGCACCGGTGGATTCAAGAATTGTTGCATCTAATGCAATCAAATATACCGCCTATGTTATGCTGTTTTTCGGATTCTTGTATTTCCTGATTGCTTACTTGGCACCTATGTTGGAACAATAATGTGATGGATATGATTTTATTAGAAAACGCTTACGGTTAATCACTCTCATGGGAGTAGTGGTTAACCGTTTTTATTTCCATGAAAATGCTTTGTTCGTCCAGGCTATTGCTGAAGGCGACCATATGCCATTCATTTTGGAATGTAGCCAAGCTATTGCCTCTTCTCTATCGCCTTCAAATGAGGAAAGACCATTATCTTCCATCCAGTGGCTTACAGTCTCAAACGAGGTACTGCTCCAGCCATTTTTCTCACCTTCTGCATTTTGGCGTTCTTTTACACCTGAAATAACGATGTCCAGCGATGCCTGAAGCTCCGTAACCGCATTATCATAAGCCGTCTTCTTTTCTTTAGCCTTCATATCAGCTTCAACACGAAGTATACGCGTATCAATCCCTTGATGTTCACGGATAATTTGCAGTAAAGTCATTGCTTCTCTGCTGGCCAATCCGTCATTATAACGTTGTTCTATAGATTTAGTACTTCCTACAGCTGACACAAATGCTGGAAACCACTCCCTCGAGACCAAGATAGCTTTCTTCTTAACAAATTTACCGTATCCAGCCAGGCCTTCAGAAGGAAACCTTACACGCCATGACCATGGATCTAGCTCTGAACCCGTATGCCAATTCTCCGCTTTCGTTAATCCATTTAAAGATGGGTGCTCAGGAATCAGAGTGGCAAGCGGCAAAATCCCAATCTTGGTAATGATTTCTGCAGTTTCCTCAAAGGTGATAACACTTTCCTCTTCATATCCCTTATACATCACAACATCATCTCCTATGTACTCCATTATTTAGACTTCATATTTCCGATCCCAGCAATATAAGTACTGATGAGCCGAGATAGGCTTACATTCGTATCAAGCGCCATTCCAAAACCGCCCTTTTGTTCCAAAGAGGCAAAGCCATGCAGAATGCTTCGTAACCCGCGTACTGCATGAATTTCTCCTTCCTCACCCAATTGATAATCCTTCATCACATGAATGATAAGCTTCAAAATATGATCACTTGCCGTTTCCAGCTCCGTATTTGCCTGTTCAGGGGCTCGCAACGTTGTCTCGTATAATCCAGGTCGGCTTCTAGCAAAGTCCACATACGCTCGCCCCATCGCCTGTACAGCAGCGTCTCCACTAAAGCCTTTAGCTGCGTTGTTCATTGCATTGAAAAGCTCCCCTAGTCCATAAATTGCAAGTTGTGTGCGCAATTCCTGTAGCCCGTTAATGTGATTGTATAAAGACGGAGAACGAACACCTAATTTGTTAGCCAATGCGGCTAAGGTTACGGCCTCTATCCCTTCATGATCGGCGATTTCTGCTGCTGCAATAACTAGCGTACGACGATCTAATCCTGCTCTAGGTGACATTTTAATTACTCCTATCTTGAATCATTTGTGCTTTGTGTATAGCTTTCTCCATGGTTTGTACTGGGTTTCTAAGTAAGTCTCCATGTCCGGTAGCCAGAATAGTCGGGGAAGCCTCTAGAAGCTTAATCGCACTTTTTAATGCTTGATCTTTACTCCAGGTTGCCATAGCCGGAAACGGAAACCAAGGAATTACGGTTCCTGAAACTGCGGTTCCCCGGAAGGTTTGAAAAGCATCTCCAACGATAACAGCGCCGCTTCGTGTATCCATGAAAGACATAGATCCAGGAGTATGACCAGGAGTTAAAATTGCTGTTAATGAACCAATGGTATCCCCATCATAGAGCAATACATCTGGTCTCGTTACTACCTTCTTGGGCACGCCTCCCTTTATAGGGGTCTGAGGTTCTCCCTCACGAAGGGAACGATTTCCACTAAGCAATGCTGCATCCCTTTCTGAAATGTACACCTGAGCCTCTGGAAGCTGTCTCTTTAGCTCATCCAGTGCACCTATATGATCGTCATGAGCATGCGTCAATATAATACGAGTGATCTTTTTATCAAGCTTCGCTGCGGTATCTATAATTCCTTTTACACTGAACGGCATTGCCGCATCTATCAAAGTCAACTCATTCTCTTCCTCAATGATGTAACAATTCACAGGAAACACTCTTGGCATCCAAGTTAGCTGTAATAAATGACCTTCACGCGTTACTCTCATCATTACCCCTCCATAAAACTAATGGTATTAGCTTAAATATAAACTAATCATATTAGTTTTACAAGAGTGAATTATTAGTTTTCTTATCCATCTATACTTTTGTCCGCATTTTTATTAGATCTTTTAATAATGAACAACTGAATCCATGTTATCCCAACGAAAAATATAACGGAACCTACAAGGGTGCTCATGATACTTTTAGCAATATCCAATTCCCCGGCTTCTCTAAAATCAGATAGGAACATTAATGCAGCCCATACGAATGTACTAATTACTCCCCCAATTAAATTGATTTTCTTATACCGTCTTACATCGCCTTCTTTACTCGGCAGCAGATATATTCCATTTTTGACGGAACGAACAGTTATATACAAACACCCTGCCATCACAATCACAAACGTATCTAACCAATACTTAATGTCCCATTGCAGAATAAACACTTTTACCAAAAGACTAACCATAAAGCCCACGAACACAATCATAAAACCATGCGTACTAAACTTCTGAATTTCGCTGATAATCCGCTCATCCTTAATCCTTGTCCTGCTCACCCTTATTCCTCCCAAAAAATATCGTTTAAAGATCGATCCAATGCCTTGCAGATAGCTATGCACAACTTAAGCGTTGGGTTATAGTTCCCGGCTTCAATCAGACCAATCGTCTGTCTTGTAACCCCTACAACTTCCGCTAGCTGTTCTTGGGAAAGATCTTTTTGTATACGAGCCAGTTTCATCTTGATGTTCTTGTTCTCCCCCACGCTTTTCCCTCCTTAATTAAATTCATCCACTTAACCAAATTGTAATCAATATCATTCATTATGTACATTATATATTGCTATAAACATTTATCGCGATATTCCTATCAACCATACGACATTATGAGCTTAAACTTACAACAAAAAAGCACCCCTTCGGATGCTTCGGATATATATTCTTTTAATATTCATTATTCAAATACCGTAAAACCTTCTGCTTATTCCACTACATCGTTCTCTGGATAGCTATCAATGATCTTCAGCAGTTCAGAAGCATCCGTGCGTGGACGGCTGTCTGGCACAGTCTCCGGGTATCCTGCATGGATCATAGCTATGATCTTCTCTCCTGGCTTCACACCAATTTTGTTACGGAATTCAGGATTATTGATATAAGGATCTGTCTTCCAAATCGTTCCCACACCTTGCTCCCAAGCTGCTAGCTGGAAGTTCTGCACAAGTGCTGACGCTGCTGCAAAATCCTCATCCCACTCTCTCTGCCGAGGATCCTCAGGCATCACCACAATTAACGTTAAAGGAATATTTGAGATATATTCTTTTCGCTTAGCAGCCACTTCAGGATCAGAAAAAGCACGTTTCACGAAAGCAAATGCCGCTTCAGCCAAGAACTTTGTACCATCACCTTGAAAAGCAATAAATCTCCACGGCTCACGCACCCCATGGTTCGGCGCCCATACAGCTACATTTAACAATTCCTCTAAGAGACCTTGTGGCAGTGGATCTTTTTTAAAAAGCTTAATAGAGCGTCTTTCTCTTATTACTTCAGCTACGCTATTCTTTTGAGTCGGTTGAGTTTGTGTCATGAGATCCACTCCCTATAGTAATAATGATAATCATTATCATTAATGATACAGTATCTATCTGCGATTTGCAAATAATTGAAACAAAAAACACCGTTCCCTAAGGAACGATGTTGAAAGGCTTCAGCCGAAACGACCCATGATATATTCTTGTGTCATTTGATTCTCTGGATTAGTAAAGACCTTATCCGTCTTATCGTATTCTATAAGGGATCCCAGATAGAAGTAAGCCGTATAATCAGAAATCCGTGCAGCTTGCTGCATGTTGTGTGTCACGATTACTATGCGTAGCTCTTCTTTTAACTCCTTGATGAGCTCCTCTACTTTACCAGTGGAAACCGGATCTAGTGCGGATGCTGGTTCGTCCAAGAGTAGAATTTGTGGGTTAACTGACAACGCTCTTGCAATACAAAGGCGCTGCTGTTGTCCACCGGACAAAGCTAATGCTGAATCTTTTAACCGGTCCTTCACTTCATCCCACAACGCTGCTTTACGAAGGCTGCTCTCTACAATTTCATCGAGTGCTTTTTTTCCTTTCACCCCATGGTATTTCGGTCCAAAGGCGATGTTATCATAAATGGATTTATAGAACGGATTGGGTTTTTGCCAAACCATACCGATCTTCTGACGCAGTTTGATAACGTCTGTGCCAGGAGCATTAATATCAACGCCATCAATCCAGATGCTTCCTTTGGTTGTTGATCCGGAGATTTCGTCATTCATACGGTTCAGTGAACGAAGAAAGGTTGATTTACCGCAGCCGGATGGGCCGATCAGTGCAGTAACCGTATTTTCAGCAAAAGGAAGACTAATCCCCTTAACTGCCTCATATGTTCCATAAAAAATACTTAGGTCCTCGGTTTGAAAAGATTCACGCACTGCTGTTGCCGACGTTCCCATCGATTACTCCTCCTACATCTCTACTTTAGTTTTTAGGAATTAGTTCATTCTTTTTGAAGCTGTAAGCTTACGATAAATAAATCTACCGAAATAACGTGCTGCCAAGTTGAAGATCAACACCATAATTACAAGTACTGCTGAAGCTCCCGCAGCAATTTGCGCGGCATCAGGAGCAAGGCCTTCACTATTTACCTTCCAGATATGAACAGCCAGTGTTTCAGCTGGACGGAAAGGATTCAGTGGTGAGTTCGGACTAAGTGGATTCCAGTTAGTGAAATCTAGTCTTGGGCTACTCATTCCTGCAGTGAACATCAACGCGGCTGCTTCCCCAAAGACACGGCCAGCAGACAAAATAGTACCCGTAATAATCGTTGGTAATGCTACTGGGAACAACACGGAGGTTACGATTTTCCACTTGGACAATCCTAGTGCAAAACCAGCCTCTTTTTGTTGCTTCGGAACACTACGGAAAGCTTGCTCAGTAATCCGAACCATCAGCGGTAGATTAAAGACCGTCAATGCCAGTGCTCCAGAGATTAAGGAAAAGCCAAGATTAAAATAGTTAACAATCAGCAATAGACCAAACAAGCCGACTACGATTGAAGGGAACGAAGATAATACCTCAACAATTAAGCGAATAAAGCCGGTGATTTTTCCTGGACGAGCATATTCAGCCATGTAAATACCGGCACCCAGTCCTAGAGGTACTGTAATTATTAGCGTGAGTACCAAAAGGAATAAGGAGTTGAATAGCTGAGGGCCAATCCCTCCACCTGCTCGAATTTTTTGCGGTGCAGAGAATAGAAAATCCCAACTAATGTGACTAAGACCTCGAAAGAGGATATATCCTAATAGACCAACCAGAATAGCTACGATGAGCAATGCGAAAAACACAATAAGGCTTGTGGCAATTTTATTTACGGTTCTTGGCTTCAAATTTTATTTCTCCTTTCAAGCAGTCTCACAAAGAAGACAAATACAAAGGTCATCAGCATAAGAACCAGTGCCATACTCCACAGAGCATTATTGTGTGCAGAGCCCATGGTTGTGTTCCCCATTCCAAGCGTGATTACACTCGTCAGGGTAGAAGCTGATTCAAAGAGTGATTTTGGTACGAATGGCGCATTCCCGATAACCATCTGTACAGCAAGGGCTTCACCGAATGCACGTGCCATCCCCAGTACAATACCAGTCATAATTGCAGGAAACGTTGTCGGAATAATCACTCGAGAGATCGTCTGCCACCGGGTGGCACCAAGCGCATAGGAGGATTCCTTTAAATTTTGCGGCAATGAAGCCAGCGCGTCTGCAGCCACGCTTGTAATCGTCGGAAGAATCATGACCGAGAGCACAAGCGCGCCTGCAGCTACCCCGATGCCTTGACCAGGCAGGTTGTTGCGTAAAAACGGTACAATAACACTTAATCCGATAAAACCATAAACAACTGAAGGGATACCTGCCAACAGCTCGATTACGGGCTGAAGCAATTTTTTGCCCCATCCTGGGACAATCTCAGTCATGAACAGCGCAGCGCAAAGGCTAAGTGGACTAGCAATCAATGCTGCAAGTAGAGTAACTAAGAAGGATCCCGTAATAAACGGAAAAGCACCAAAGGATGGCGTATCTGCTTCAGGTGACCACTTTGTTCCGAATAGAAAATCAGTAACGCTAACATCACCGCTTGTGAAAGTTGAAATACCTTTAGACGCCACAAAATATACCATCGATACAATGATTGTTATCAATAGCAGTACACAGAAGGACATATATGTACGTCCCACAAAATCTTCAATATGATGTTTCTCGATGCGTGAGTTCTTTAGTTTCACCCTCAATTGCTCCCTCTTTCTAAAGTGAAAAGAGAGGCAGATGTATCCGCCTCTAATCACTTGAGATTCTAATCCTTACAAATTACTTAGAAGTGAATTACTTAGCTGTAACATTTCCTGCAACGTCACGAGTAACTTGCATTTTTACTGCTGGAATGTATCCAAGCTCAACGACTTCACCTGTTTGTACTTCGTCTGTCAAGAAAAAGTCAAGGAATGCTTTTACTGTTTCATTTGGTTCGCCGTTTGTGTACATGTGCTCGTATGCCCATACTGGATATTTACCAGAAATAACATTGTCTACAGATGCTTCTACACCATCAAGGCTAAGTGTTTTGATTGAATCGTCAAGGTATGAAAGAGCCAGATAACCGATAGCCCCTGGAGTTTCTCCGATCATTTTCTTAACAGTACCGGAGGAATCTTCTTGAATCGATCCTGGGATATCTTCAGTTTTAGTTCCAAGTGCAAAGCTTTCAAAGGTTGCGCGAGTACCGGAGCTGCCTGGACGGTTGATGATTTGGATTTTTTGATCCGCTCCGCCAACTTCTTTAAAGTTTGTAATTTTTCCTGTGAAAATATCGATAAGCTGTTGCTTAGTCAAGCTGTCCACACCAGCATCCGGATGAGTTACTGCTGCGATCGCTACTACTGCTACTTGATGATCTACAAGAGCTGCTGCTTTTTCTGCATCTGCATCTTTTAGTTTTTCTTCTGCGAATACGTCAGAGTTACCGATATCTACTTGTTTCTCAGCTACTTGAGTAAGACCAGTACCACTACCGCCGCCTTGAACCTGAATGTCCACACCAGCATTTTTATCCATGAAATTCTCGGCTACCAGCTCAACCAATGGTTGTAGTGCTGTTGAACCTGAAGCTAGAATCGAACCACTTATTTTAGCGCCGCTACCTTCATTTGTAGCTGCAGCGTTTCCTCCCGTGTTGTTTGCCCCACCATTACCGCAAGCTGAAAGTGCCAGTACGCTTGTTAAAGCCAAAGTCATAACCCAAGATTTTTTGAATTGCATTGTTTTGTCTCCTCCTAAATGTTTTGTTAGCACGGCTTCCTCATACAGTTCATACGGAACTGGCTGGGAAAGCTTTAACATGGTGTTGTGGAGCTTTGGCCCCCATATGCTTGTTTACTGTAAAAGTGCATTGTACGCATATGTTATTGTTGTTGTCCGGAGCTTCTTGGCCCCTCTGACTCTTCTTATTCTAGAGCTCGTTCGTTAGAGAAACTTCTTAACTTTGTAAAGCCAACGATAAAAATACCAATAGAAACTATATATATGTATAGATTTAATCTATAATAGAGATATAATTTGTTATCCAACTTATCATTGTACGGAGGAAAATCATGAATATTATGAAGTTAAAGATCGTTATCCTACTTGAAAAATATAAGAAAGTAACCGATGTAGCTGCTGAATTAGGCCTTAAACAACCCACAGTATCTTTTCATATGAAGAATCTAGAAAATGAATTTGGAACGCCTTTATTCCAATATCGAAGTGGAAGAGTACTGCTCACAGATGCGGGTCGTGCCCTTTATCAATATGCGCTCAAGATTGTCTCACTTACAGCCGAAGCTGAACGTACTGTTAAACAGTTTTCTTCACCAACACAAGGTACTTTAAAGCTGGAAGCAAGTTATATACCTGCAACTTATATTTTACCTAAAGCGCTAATCCAATTCATGAAACAATATCCTGGGATTAATAATTCAATGACGATCCAAAGTGATACTTTGTTAAAGGAACGACTCCGAAGCCGGGAAATTCAAATGGCTATTTTACACACTTCTGATTGGCATGATGAATCCTTTAACTTTCAGCTGGTTGTCCGCGACGAGCCTGTGCTCATTTTTGCCCCTAGTCACCCTTTTGCAACTATAGAGAAGTTAACACCAGAACAGATCGCGCTTGAGCCTTGGATTCAGTATGAGGGTGGTTCTTGTTTACGGGGATTTGCGGATCAATGGGCAGAAATAAATCATATTCGCTTGTGGAACCGATCCGAGTTGAATTCACCTGAAACTCTAAAGATGTTAGTTAGCGAGGGAGATGGCGTAGGTATTTGTTCTAGAGTTAGCATTGAAGCAGAACTTGCGTTAGGTCGTCTTTGTTATGCTCCTCTACCGGGAGTTTTGCCTGAGAGCGGTGGTTTTGTACTGGCTTGGCGAAAAGATCATATATTAACGCCATTGCAGCAATCTTTTGCCGATATATTAAACAACGTATAGGTCCTTCTATTTTATAAAAGGAAGCGCCCAAAGCCAAAATGGTTTTGAGCGCTCTTATTTGCTTATTCTATAAAGGGAAACATTAGCTTTTCATTCTCACTTGTGTACATATTTTCCTTCGTAATGAATTCGGAGCCTGTATCCATAACAGGAGCTACTTTGTGACCTGAAACGACTTCAAGTGCAGTTTTCACAGCCAAGTACCCCATAGTAAAAGGTTTTTGAATCACCGTTCCCAGCATCGTTTCGTTCTCCAGCAACTGAACCTCACTACTGGAATTGTCGAAACCAACCAGCTTCACTTTTGATTTCAAGCCCATATCCATAATTGCCAGTCCCGCACCTAATGTAGAAGGCTCATTGAGACCAATGATTCCCTTTAGATGTGGCTGATTCTTTAGAAGATCAACAGTTAATTGATATGCTTTCTTCGAAGATCCGTTACTGTAAAGGGTATCCTGAACAAGATTAACTCCATTCTGAGATAAAGCATCCCGAACACCTTTCTCCCTCTCGATAGCTGTAGCGGAGCCTGGTACAAAATTCATAATGGCGACTTGATCGTCGCTTTGAATATTTTCAATCAACTTCTGCGCTGCTTTACGGCCTGCTTCATAATTATCTGTGGCGATAAAACTATCCGATACACCGCCGTTCAGTCCCGAATCCACCGTAATAAGAGTGATACCAGCAGCCTTAATCTGCTCTGCAACCGGAACGAGACGATAATAGTCGGTAGCAGCCAATATAATGGCATCGGGCTTCTCCTCAATCGCCTGTTCCAGTAATTGAATCTGCTTATCCACATCTAGCTCGGTATCTGTTCCTACCGTATGGACATCTGCACCGAATTCCTTGGCAGCAGTCGCCACACCTTGTTTCATTACTTCCCAGAATTCAATACTGGTATCGATAGTCTTAGGAACATAGATAATGGTTCTGACCTTTGGATCAAGCTCATTCGTAAACATACGATATCCTACCCACCCGAGCGCTACAATGAAGATTACCAGTAGAGCAGACAAGCCTATTTTCGACCATAGTGAGCTCATGGATTCTCCTCCTCATAGAGCGCAGGAATTCTTAAAGTGACCGTCGTCCCTTCTTCCATTTCACTCGTAAAAGACAACCCGTAATGGTCCCCGAAATATAGCTGAATGCGATGGTTCACATTTGCGACGCCAACCCCACTGCCAATCCTGTAATCTGCCTTTTGAAGCAATAACTTGTTCATCTGCTCTGGATTCATACCAACACCATTATCAATAACCTGAATGGTAATATCGTTTTGCTCTTTTTTACCTCTAATCAGGATGTGCCCTTGCTCAGGATTATGCTTTATCCCATGATAAATCGCATTTTCAACTAAGGGTTGAAGGACCAATTTCAATATACTGCATTCAAGAATGTCTTCATTTACCTCTATTGAATAAGTGAATTTATGGCGATAGCGCATGTTCTGAATCGTTAGATAGTGGCGAATATGTTCTAGTTCTCTTGCGATCGGGATCAATTCCTCGCCCTCACCAATCGTAGAACGCAGTAGCTTCGATAATGATGAGGTCATTTCGACCACCTCCTCCATCTTACCCGTTTCTGCCATCCAGATGATCGAGTCAAGCGTATTGTACAAAAAGTGGGGCTTAATCTGTGCTTGTAGCGCCTTCAACTCACTCACACGCTTCATCTCTTGCTCCATCACAATCTGGCT
>Ga0153923_100399_pt1 | contig 14640 bp, 12 predicted proteins | sample TSNJ007MetaG_FD_104682 | JGI IMG/M metagenome (GOLD analysis project Ga0153923, IMG submission 104682) | Attine ant fungus gardens microbial communities from New Jersey, USA - TSNJ007 MetaG | ecosystem: Host-associated > Fungi > Mycelium > Unclassified | place: USA: New Jersey, Brendon T. Byrne... | reverse complement strand
TGCAGGAACTGGCTGCCATCGATGTGAATGGAGCACCCAGCAGAGTTACGGTAGTTGCGGCTGTTAGTGCGATTAATTTTAAGTTTTTCATGCGTTGTTCCTCCTTTAAGTTGTTACATAAATTTTACATTTCTGTTACGTAACCATAATAGCATATAAAATTTGCCAATCCTACTGGGAACAACTGGTTGCCAAACCAGTGCCGTCCAAAAGAGGCCGCAAAGCATAGTATTTGCGTGGGAGATAGGTGGAAGTTAAGGAAATAATAAGAAAAAGTTAACGTTGTCACTATCCCTTGACGCCAAAACCGGTTTTCTTTCAATTGAAAATCGGGTGGGGATTCTTATATAATCAAAGTATCAAGAAGCGTCGATTAGAGAATAGGAGGGACGGATATGAAAGAGAAGGTACAGGTTTTTGGACGTTTTTTAAGCGGTATGGTAATGCCGAACATTGGGGCTTTTATTGCCTGGGGGGTTATTACAGCATTATTTATTCCGACCGGGTGGATGCCGAATGAGGCATTAAGCGCATTGGTATCACCGATGCTTTCCTATCTGCTGCCATTGCTGATTGCATACACCGGCGGCAGTGTGGTAGCGGGACAAAGGGGTGGTGTTATCGCCACTATTGCCGCAATGGGTGTGATTGTAGGGGCGGATATTCCGATGTTTTTAGGGGCAATGATTATGGGGCCGGTATCCGGCTGGGTCATCAAGCAGTTTGACCGACTGATCGAGGGCAAAGTCAAAGCCGGTTTTGAAATGTTGGTGAATAACTTTTCGTTAGGCATTATCGGAGCGATTCTGGCAATGATTGCATTAAAAGGTGTTTCGCCGCTGGTTACATTTTTGACTCAGGCGATGGAGCAGGGGGTAGGGTTTTTCGTAGATCACAATTTGCTGCCGCTGGCCAGTGTATTTATTGAACCGGCCAAGGTTTTGTTCTTAAACAACGCAATTAACCACGGTATCTTATCGCCGATGGGAATCCAGCAGGTGGAGCAGGTTGGCAAGTCGATCTTCTTCTTATTGGAAGCAAATCCGGGTCCGGGCCTGGGCATTCTGCTGGCATATTGTGTGGCCGGCAAGGGATCCGCTAAAAGTTCGGCGCCGGGTGCAATCGTGATTCATTTCCTGGGTGGTATCCATGAGATTTATTTTCCGTACATATTGATGAATCCGCAGTTGCTGCTGGCAATCATTGGCGGTGGTGCCAGTGGAATCTTTACCTTGAATCTGTTTCATGCCGGACTGGTGGCACCGGCTTCACCGGGAAGTATCGTAGCAGTTCTGGCAATGACACCAAGGGGCGGTTATCTGGGCGTTCTGGCCGGTATTTTAGTGGCAACAGTGGTGTCCTTTGTGATTGCGGTTCCATTGTTGAAGCTGAGTGGCAAAGACAATGATCTGGAGGTCTCCAGGCAGCAGGTCAGTGCCATGAAGAGTGCTTCGAAAGGGATTGTGACAGAGGCTGCGGCCGGTGTTGTAAACATGATCGTCTTCGCCTGCGATGCCGGAATGGGCTCCAGTGCGATGGGGGCCACAGTTCTGCGTAAGAAGCTGGAAGCTGCCGGTCTTGGCCACATCAAGGTGGTTCATTCCTCGGTTTCCAGTATTCCGGCGGAGGCACAGGTCGTTGTCACCCATCAGGAATTAAGCGAGCGGGCCGCCCATAGTAATCCACGGGCGGAGTTGGTACTGATTACCAATTTTATGGCAGCACCGGAGTATGACTTGCTGGTAGAACGGCTGAAGAATTGAGAAAAGAACATATCGGGATGCGAGAGGGGAAAATCTTGCATCCCGCGTCGTGTTTATCAGGCTTCAACAAGCTTAGGGGATATGGTATAATACAAAAAGAGGGTATGGGAGGGCAACGATGGGCCGGGATTTTACCAAAACAGTAAAAAGCTATGGAAGCATTATCAGCAAAAATATCTCACTGTTTCTGGCAGTGGGTGTACTTCATATATTGTTTTCCGAATATGGCTGGTTCCCCAATGCAGCGGCCAATCAGCTGGCAGATGTGATCTATCAGTGGATGATTCCTTTGATGATCAGCTACGCTGCCGGGCGGAAGCAAGATGAGGAAAGTGGTGGTATGGCCGCTGCTTTGGCGGCTTCCGGCATTGTGGTGGCGAATAGTCATGTGGCCATCCTAAGCGCCATTTTGATCGGCAGTCTGGCCGGTTATACCGTTCATTTGATATGGCGGATGCTTGAGGACCGGATCAGGCCGGGGTTTGAGATGATCAGCAAAAATCTGCTGATTGTCTTTTGCGGTGTGCTATATGCAGCAATTTCGTATTATGGTGTAATTCCGGTTCTGGCTGAACTCAACCGGGGCCTGGGAAATGTGGTAAATCTGCTGTTGCAGTATCACTTGCTTTTTCTGGCCAATGTTTTGATAGAACCTTTAAAGATTTTCTTTTTTAATAACTGGGTCAATCACGGTATTTTGATTCCGCTGGGAATGGAGCAATTGCAGGAGACCGGCAAGTCTGTCTTTTTCTTGCTGGAAACCAATCCGGGACCGGGAGCCGGAATTTTGCTGGCCCTGTATCTGCGGCAGCGGCGGGAGAAGAAGGATTTGTTGTCAGCCCTTACGATTCAGCTGTTTGGCGGGATTCATGAAGTGTATTTTCCTTATGTCCTGGCCGATATGAAACTACTGGCAGCGGTGTGCGCCGGCGGGATGGCCGGAACCGTTTATTTTTCTGCTTTTCAGGCAGGACTGGTAGGACCGGCTTCTCCGGGAAGTATTCTGACGATTCTGATGTTATGCCGTCCGGTTGATATGATCAGTGTGTTGTTGGGAGTGATATTATCAGCAGCGGTTTCCTGCTCGCTGGCATTGGTTTTATGGAAGCCGAGGGAAAGTGAAGTCAGGGAGGATAAGGTGGAAGGGAAAAAATCACCAATTCATGTAATCTATGTGGTTTGTGATGCCGGACTGGGATCCAGTGCAATGGGCGCTGCCTTGCTTCGCCGCAGGCTGAAAGAAGCAGGGATGACTTCGGTAACCGTGAAAGCAGCATCATTGGATCATATTCCGCCGGACTGGGATTTGATTGTGTGTCAGCAAGATTTTTATGAACAATTTTTAGAAGACCGGGCGGATATGGTGATTCATACCGTAGGGAAATTGACCGATATCAGTGAATATGACCGTTTGGTACAAGTGTTAAAGGAAGGGGGACAGATTTCCTGAGCATGGACTTTACATTAAGAATGCAGCAGATTATCAACATCCTTCTGGAGACGGAACAGCCGGTGTCCGTGCAAAGTCTGGCCGACCGGATGGGACTAAGTAAGCGGACAGTGCAGCGGGAACTGGAATATCTGGGCCGGCCTTTGAAAAAGCATGACATGCTGTTCTGCTCAAAAACCGGTGTTGGGGTATGGCTGGAGGGAGAGACAAAAGCGCGTGAGGCATTGCGTCTTCTTTTGAATGGGGAAGCGGTTTCGGACAGCTCTGACCGGGAAGACCGGAGAAAACGGCTGCTGCTGGAGATTTTAAAGGATAAGACATTAAAAAAACTGTTTTATTACAGTGATATGTTTGGGGTCAGTAAGGCTACCATCAGCAGCGATCTGGAGATGCTGGAAGGATGGCTGGCAGATTACGGCCTGCAGATTGTCCGGACACCGGGACTGGGTGTGAGCATGGAAGGAAGTGAACAAAACTTCCGCAGAGCTTTGCGGGCATTTGCCGATGAGAATATTAATACGGAGATAATCCGGGAATATTATGATGACCGGAATGATGCGCTGTACCGGCTGGTGGGAAATAAATCAAAAAAAAATATTTATCATGTTCTGGACCGGGAAGTCTTAAAGCGGGTGATTGCCTGTGTGGGCCGGGTGAATGATTCCCGGATTCGCCGGCTGACTGAAAATTCCTATGTGGGGCTGATTCTTCATATCACGATTGCGGTAAACCGAATTATGAATCAGGAGATTATCGAAGACAATCCGGATTTGCTTGGTCAGTTAAGGCAGGATGATGATTACCGCCTGTCCAGGAATATTGTGGAGTGTCTGGCGGCGGAATTCCAGATTTTGATTCCGGATGTGGAGATTGCTTATATTTGCCTGCATATCAAAGGCACCAAGGTTCAGCAGTATGGCTCCGGGGATGCGAGGGAGGCAGAAGAAACAGAAGAATTGCTGGATATGGTCAATGAGATGATCGAACGGTTTGACAGTGAGCTGGCTTATATGCTGAAGCAGGATGAAGAGTTTGTGGTGCAGGGTTTGATTGCGCATTTAAAGCCGACGTTGATTCGCTTAAAGAATCATATGACGATCCAGAATCCGCTGCTGGATCATATTAAGCAGGAATATCCGGATATTTATGCAAAATGTGAACAGGTAGTAAAGGTGATCGAAGAGCGTTATGGGTACCGGGTGCCGGAAACCGAGACCGGTTTTATTGCGATTCATTTTGGTGCCGCTCTGGTGCGGTTAGAGGAGCGCAAGGAGAGTAAACGGAAGGTTTATATCGGTCTGGTATGTGCCAGCGGCATCGGTATTTCCCGGCTGATGCTTTCCCGGATCAGCCGGCAATTTATGGACCGGATTGACGTGAATGCCTATGGCAGCTATGAGCTGAATCAATTACTGACGGAAAAACTTGATTTTATTATCTCCACAGTGCCGTTGAAAGAAACCGTTGAAGTTTTAAATGTCAGTCCGCTGTTGACGATGGAGGACATGGAAACCATCGAAAAACGGGTTCATTATTACGAACGTCAGCCGGGGAAAAAGACGGTGGAAAATGAGTTTACCCGGCAGTTGGAGCAGGTAAATTTTGTGGCCGCTCAGATCCGGAATCTGATTCAGGAACTGGGTTATCTTAAGGTGGATCCGGCGATTTCTTTTTCGTCCCTGCTGGTGGAAGCTGCCGATGCCTTTACCCCTTATCAGGATCTGCAGGATCTGATTGTGCATGATATCAGGAAGCGGGAGAAAATCAGCTCGCAGGTGTTTCCGGAGTTTGGTTTTGCGCTGCTTCATAATCGCAGTAAAGGGGTAACCAGACCTGTTTTTCTGGTTTGTGTACCGCAGGATCATAAGATCTTTTTGGATGATTATTTTAAAGGAATTTCGGTGGTGATTGTGATGCTGCTGCCGGAGGATGAATTTGTCCGGGAGAATAGTGAGATTTTGGGGTATCTGAGTGAAATGTTGATTGAAGAATATGAGTTTTTAGAGGTTTTAAATCGAGGCGGGAAACAGGAAATACAGGATGCGTTGACGAAATATCTGAAGGTGTTCTTTCATCAGTATCTGGAGAAGATGTGAGAGTGGAAAATGGATAAAGTAATGGCACTAACAGATAGCGACAAATGCGGTTTTGTTTTCGTTGAATCTGACTGTCTGCAGACGTTATAATAAAGTCAGAAGCAAAACAACGAAGGGGAGCGAAAGGAGTTGTCGCGTATGTTTGGATTCAAGAAAAAGAAAGCCGGACCAAAGATTCTTGAGTATCAGAATATTCGTCTGGACTGTGTCGCAAAAGACAAGGAACAGGTTATTGATGAGATCGGTCAGATTCTTGTGGACAGCGGTTATGTAGGGGAGAGTTATATCGACGCTATGCATCGGCGGGAGTTATCATTTCCCACCAATATTGGAAATGGGATTGCTCTGCCCCATGGAGTGGAGGAAGCGAAGAAGGAGATTCGCCGGTCGGGAATCGCGGTGATGGTATTTCCCCAGGGGACCTTGTGGGGAGATGAACTGGTCAAACTGGTGATCGGAATCGCCGGTGTGGGTGAAGATCATCTGGAGATTCTAAGTATCATTGCGGATCGATTGGCAGAGCCTGGGGCGGTGGATCAGATTGCGGCCAGCAGTCAGGAAGAAATTTATAAGGTTTTCACTGGGGCGAAGACGGGTTAATAGGATAATGGGAGGATCAGAGAATGAGGACAAAAGCAGTAAGAATGTATGGTGCTGATGATTTGCGCCTGGAGGAATTTGAACTTCCGGAGATTAAGGACGATGAAATCTTAGTAAAGGTAATCAGTGACAGTATTTGTATGTCTACCTACAAACTGGTAAAACAGGGAAAAAAGCACAAACGGTCACCGCAGAATATTGAGACCAATCCGGTTATTATTGGGCATGAATTTGCCGGAGATATTGTCAAAGTAGGGAAAAAGTGGCAGGATCAGTTTCAGCCGGGGCAGAAATTTGCCCAGCAGCCGGCCTTGAATTACAAAGGCAGCCTGGCGTCACCGGGATATTCTTATGAATTTTTTGGCGGAGCTTGTACCTACTGCATTATTCCGCCGGAGGTGATGGAACTGGGATGCCTGTTGAATTATGACGGGGACAGCTATTTTGAGGCTTCCCTGGGGGAACCGATGAGCTGCATTATCGGTGGCTATCATTCCAATTATCACACCAATAAGCTGAATTATGATCATGCGATGGGGACAAAAGCAGATGGCAATATCCTGATTATGGGCGGCTGCGGTCCGATGGGGCTTGGCGCAGTCAGCTATGGTTTGCAGTTTGAGAATAAACCGAAACGGATTGTGGTAACGGAAGTGAGTGATGAGAAGATTGAAAGAGCCAGACAGGTGATTCCGGAAAGTACCGCGGCAGAGCGGGGCATTGAGCTGTTGTATGTGAATACTGCCAATATGGCCGATCCGGTGCAGGAATTGCTGGATATTACCGAGGGACATGGCTACGATGATGTATTTGTCTATATACCGGTTCGTTCGGTGGCGGAAATGGGGGACCGTCTGCTGGCCTTTGACGGTTGTATGAATTTCTTTGCCGGACCAGGGGATAATCAGTTTAAGGCAGAGATTAATCTGTATAATGTACATTATACCAGCACTCATATCATGGGTACTACCGGTGGAAATACGGCAGATTTAATTGAGGCAAATGAATTGGCAGCAAAAGGAGCGATTGAGCCGGCGGTTATGGTAACGCATGTGGGCGGAATCGACAGTATTGCCAAGGCAACGATGGAATTGCCGGATATTCCCGGTGGCAAAAAACTGACTTATACGCAGTTTGATATGCCGTTGACGGCTCTGGATGATTTTGCTGAATCAGGAGAAACGGATCCGTTATTTAAGCGACTGGATGAATGTTGTAAAGCGCATCGGGGATTGTGGAATGCGGAGGCGGAGAAGATTTTGTTTGAGCATTTTGGCTGCTGAAAGGTAAGATAGAATAACAGAAGAGGGGGATGCCCTCTTCTGTTATTTTTTTTTGCCTGCAATCTCTTTTTTATTGGTGCTATCTTTGGTGTACCTGATAACTTCATTGATGTCACAATCCAGCAGGTTACAGATGGAATTTAAGGTTTCCATGGTAATGTTTCTGTTTTGCTTTAAGCTGTCTAAAGTTCCTTTTGAGAATCCGAAATCATTAACTAATTTGTAAGTGGTAATCCGTTTTGATTTTAATGTATCAAAAAATGGTTCATATGTAATCATGGCACTCCGTCCTTTCTAAACGAAAATATAGCTTGTCAGAACATATAATAGAAAAGTGCTGTGTTCCTTAATAAAAAGGATTACAGCACTTTTCTGTTAATCGGGGTAACAGGATTTGAACCTGCGACCTCACGGCCCCCAGCCGTGCGCGCTACCAAACTACGCCATACCCCGAAGCTGCTTTGCTATTATACCAGAAATTTTTGATTTTGAAAAGAGGTTTACAGCAGGTTTTTATTTTGTTATCATTATTTTTATAGACTTGACGATAAAAGGATGTGGATAAGATGAAAGCAATCGCTAGTTTCGATATGGATATGACATTATTTGACCATGGAACATGGCAGATTCCAGGCAGTGCCATGGGGGCGCTTCAGCGGCTGCGGGAGCATTATTATATCGTGATCGCGACTGGGCGGGATATGGATGCCAAGTACAGTATTGAGATGAAGGATCTGGTAAAGCCGGATGCGATCATCCACTTAAATGGAACGAAGATCAGCGTGGGAGATCAGTTGATCTATGAACATAGCATGGACCGGGAGCTGGTGCGGCGGCTGCTGCAGTATGCGGCGGAGGAACCATTTTCGCTGGGAATTACGGTGGGAGATGAAGATTATTATATCAATCCCCTGATCGTTGAATCCCATGACCTCCTTCGTTTTGGCAAATCAGGCCGGAATTTTCAGGATCCCTGGAAGCTTCTGGACATGCCGGTACGTACCATGGCCTATATTGGCAATGAAAACGGTGTCAGGCGGATGGAGAAAGCGTTCCCGGAGTTAAAGTTCCCGATGTTTTCCGGTATGCAGGGGGCTGATATCGTGGAGCGGGATGCTTCCAAGGCAGAGGGATTAAAGCGTCTGTGCCATCATTTGGGTGTGGATATAAAGGATACGGTTGCTTTTGGCGACAGTATGAATGATTATGAGATATTGCAGGCAGCAGGAATTGGTGTGGCCATGGGGAATAGTATTGAGGAACTAAAGCGGGTTGCGGATTATGTGACGACCAATATTACGGATGACGGAATATGGAATGCCTGTGTGGCACTTCGTTTGTTTGATTAAAAGGAAAAGGGGATAAGAGGATTATGGCCAGTTATTACGACTTGATTATTATTGGTGCCGGTCCGGGTGGTTATACGGCGGCATTGAAAGCGGCCCGATTGGGGATGAGCGTGGCGGTGATTGACCAGGATAAGATCGGTGGCGTTTGTCTGAACCGCGGCTGTATTCCCACTAAAGCATTGCTTTACGCTTCTCATATATTTTCGATGATGCAGCAGTGTGATGAGTTTGGTGTTTCGACGGATTTTATTTCGTTTGACTATGGTAAAATGCAGGACTACAAAACGCGGGCAGTGAGGAAGTGCCGTAATGAGATCGAGCACCTGTTTGAGCTTAACCAGATCACGTTTATCCGCGGCACGGCGGTGATTCGCCGGGAGAAGACCGTGGAAGTGAGAAAGGAAGACGGCAGGGATTATTTGCGGGGCGGGAATATCATCATTGCCACCGGTGCAAAGCCGATCATGCCGGATATTCCGGGGATGGATTTACCGGGAGTGATTAACAGTGACCGACTGCTGGCGGCCAAAAACTGGAGCTTTGACCGGATCGTGATTATCGGCGGCGGAGTGATTGGAGTGGAGTTTGCCACCATTTTCCAGGCCCTTTGTTCGAAGGTCACGATTGTGGAAAAAGGACCGCATCTGCTGGGGCCAATGGATCCGGAAGTGGCGATGGAGCTGGAGGCGCAGCTGCGGGCTAAGGGAATTGTGATTTATTGCAATGCTGCAGTGGAAGAGATTTCGAAAGATGAGGGTTTGAGCTGTGTGATAGAAGATAATAAAAGCGGCGAGAAGATCCGGATCAAGGCCAGTCAGGTAATCGTGGCAGTAGGCCGGAAGCCATGTACGGAGAAGCTGTTTGGGGAAGATATTGCTCTGGAATATCAGGATGGACGGTTGGCGGTTGATCGTGATTTTATGACCAGTGAGCCGGGGATTTATGCCATTGGTGACGTGGTTGCCCGGACGCAGCTGGCCCATGTGGCGGCAGCGCAGGGAACTTATGTGGTGGAGAAGATTGCCGGTGTTCCCCATGGCATTATGCTGGAGGTGGTACCGAAGGGAATGTACGTATCTTTGCCGATCGTACCAAATTGTATTTATACCGAGCCGGAGATTGCGACGGTAGGTATCAGCGAACAGACGGCTAATAAACTGGGATTGAAGGTGCGTTGTGGCGTTTGCTCGATGGATGGCAACGGCAAGTCGATTATTACCAGGGAAGAGGGCGGTTTTATCCGGCTGATTTTTGAGGCTTATTCCAATACCATTGTCGGGGCCCAGATGGTATGTCCACGGGCCACGGATATGATTGGTGAGATGGCCACGGCGATTGCCAACGGACTTACGGCGCAGCAGTTAAATAAAGCCATGCGGGCACACCCGACTTATAGTGAGGGGATTGCGGTGGCGATTGAGGACGCATTAGAAAAAGGAGAAATTACTTATGAATAAAAGTGTAAAGGAACGAATCAGCCAGTTACGGAAATTAATGGAAGAGCAGGGGATAGACGGATATCTGGTGCCGACTTCGGATTATCATGAAACAGAATATGTGGGGGCACATTTTACCTGCCGGGAGTATATTACCGGCTTTACCGGTTCGGCCGGAACGGCGCTGATTACCAGGGACTGGGCGGGGCTTTGGACGGATGGACGTTATTTTGTTCAGGCAGCGGCGCAGCTTGCGGACAGCGGTGTGGAGCTGATGAAGACGGGGCAGCCGGGCGTTCCTGCTTTGGTTGAATATCTGGCGGAGCATTTGCCGGCGGGTGGTGTGCTGGGATTTGACGGACGTGTGATCAACGGGCAGATGGCAGCAGGGATGGAAGAGGCACTGTTGGAAAAAAAGATTTCCTTTGCTTGCGCCGGGGATTTGATTGGGGATATCTGGGAGGGGCGTCCGGCCCTTTCGGCTGAACCGATCTGGGTACTGGAAGAGAAATATACGGGAAAATCAGCGGTGGAGAAGATTGCTGATGTGCGCAGGGAGATGGAAAAGCAGCATGCCACGGTGCATATTCTGACCACCTTGGATGATATTGTGTGGCTGCTGAATATCCGGGGCAATGATATTCCTTGCAATCCGGTGGTCATGTCTTATCTGGCAATGACCCGGGATCAGGTGATTCTATATGTAAATCCGATTGTGGCAGGGGAGAAGGAGAATGAATATCTGGCTTCTCTTGGTGTGACGGTTCGGCCATATGAGGAAATCTATTCCTATGTACGTGATTTGCGCGGGGAAAAGGTATTGTTGGAAAAAAGCCGCGTTAATTATGCAATTATCCAGAGTATTGACAGTTCTAACCGGATCATTGACCGGATGAATCCGACGGTGCCTGCGAAAGCTAAGAAAAATCCGGTGGAGATTGAGAATCTGAAACAGGCCCATGTGAAGGATGGGGTGGCAATGACGAAATTCATCTACTGGTTGAAGCACAACATTGGTAAGATGCCGATGACGGAAACCAGTGTGTCGGATTATCTGGAAACCTTGCGGCAGGATCAGGGATGTCTGGAGCTTAGCTTTACGACCATTTCGGCTTATGGGGCCAATGCGGCGATGTGTCATTATCATGCTGATCGGGAGAAATGTGCAGTGCTGGAGCCGAAGGGGCTTTATCTGGTGGATTCAGGCGGCCAGTATCTGGAGGGAACGACGGATATTACCCGGACCATGGCACTGGGACCGGTGACAGCAGAGGAAAAAGAGCATTATACGCTGGTGTTGATGAGCATGCTGCGGTTGGCGAATGTGAAATTCCTGGCGGGCTGCAGTGGCCTGAGCCTGGATTATGTAGCCAGGGAATTATTGTGGCAGCGTGGACTGGATTATAATCATGGTACCGGGCATGGAATCGGATATCTGCTGAATGTTCATGAGCGGCCGGTAGGGATTCGCTATCGCGTGACGCCGGAGCGTCAGGAGGGATATCCATTTGAGCCGGGGATGGTATGTTCGGATGAACCGGGGCTGTATATTGAGGGCAGTCATGGGATACGGACGGAGAATTTGGTGTATTGTAAGGAAGATGAGAAAACGCCTTATGGGCAGTTTTTGAAATTAGAATATCTGACCTTTGTGCCGATTGATTTAGAGCCGGTGGAGGTGTCTTTGATGGAAGATCGGGATATTGCATATCTGAATGAATATCATGCCCAGGTGTATGAGAAGATTGCGCCGCATTTGACAGCGGAAGAAGCGGTGTGGCTGAACGATATGACGGCGCCGGTCGGACGGTAGCCTGGACCTGCGGTGGTGAAGATTATTCTTCCCACGGCAGGTCAACTAATAGATAGGGGTGTTCCACATAAGGGAGAAACTTCTCCAGAAAGTCGCTGGTGCGGATCTTTAGGCTGGAAGTATTGATACAGGGATGGCAGCCGATGTATTTGTGCTGCTCGATGACGGATTTATCAATCAGCAGCCGCACCCGTTTATCAGTATCGTTCATCAGGCCCAGGACGCTGACAGAGCCGGGCGTGATATCCAGGAATTTCTGCATGAATTCGGGTCCGGCAAAAGACAGTCTGGCGCTGCCGATTTGTTTCGATAGCACGGCGGTGCGGAATTTCTTTGTTCCGGGCATCATCAGCAGATAGAAGTCGGTTTTCTGGGCATTGCACAGGAACAGATTCTTGCAGATGTCGATGCCTAACCGCTTGTCTACATCGTGACAGTCATTGATGCTGGCGGTTGGCGAATGGTCCAGGCGCTGATAGGAAATGCCCAGCTGGTCTAACAGGTCATAGGTACGGATCTCCTGGGGGATGCGGTTCATGGTATTATCCGGGCGGCCGGTGTAAAGAGTCGGGTCCAGGTAGAAGGTGTCTATGGCTGCGGATGCGGAATGATTCATAATGTAATACCTCCGGTTTGAATTTACGGTTAATTATAATGCATTTTTAAGGAGAGAGCAATGGCAGAAAAAAAGAAATCTTTATGTCCGGTATTTAAACAGTGTGGCGGATGCCAGTATCTGGACATGCCATATGAGGAGCAACTAAAGAAAAAACAGGCCCAGATGCAGAAGTTGTTGGGGAAATATTGTAAGGTGCATCCGATTGTGGGGATGGAGCATCCGTTTCATTACCGGAACAAGGTCCATGCGGTGTTTGGACATCGGAAAGGGGAAGTGGTGTCTGGCGTTTATAAGGCGGGGACTCATAACCTGGTGCCGGTGGAGCGGTGTATGATCGAGGATGAGAAGGCTGATGAGATTATCGGGACGATCCGGGGGATGCTGAAATCATTTAAGATCCGGACTTATGATGAGGATAGTGGCTATGGATTGCTGCGGCATGTGCTGGTGCGGCGGGGATTTCAGACGGGGCAGATTATGGTGGTGCTGGTGACGGCTTCGCCGGTATTTCCTTCGAAGAATAATTTTGTGAAGGCGTTGCGGCAGAAACATCCGGAGATTACTACGGTTGTGCAGAATGTGAATGACCGTGTGACCAGCATGGTGCTGGGGGATAAGGAGCATGTGCTATATGGGAAGGGGTTTATTGAGGATGTGCTTTGTGGATGCCGGTTCCGGATTTCTTCCAAGTCGTTTTATCAGGTGAATCCGGTGCAGACGGAACGGTTGTATGGGAAGGCGATAGAACTGGCTGGATTGACGGGGAAAGAGACGGTGGTCGATGCGTACTGCGGGATTGGGACTATTGGGATTATTGCCAGTGAGAAGGCGAAGCAGGTGATCAGTGTGGAGCTGAATCAGGAGGCGGTGAAGGATGCGATTCAGAATGCGAAGTGTAATGGGGTGAAGAATGTCCGGTTCTTCTGTAATGACGCCGGGAAGTTTATGGAGCAGATGGCGGCGGAGGGTGATACGGTGGATGTGGTGTTTATGGATCCGCCAAGGAGTGGCAGTACGCCGGAGTTTATGCGGGCGGTGGCGGCGGTGAAGCCGTCGAAGGTGGTGTATATTTCTTGCGGGCCGGAGACGTTGGCGCGGGATTTGGAGGGGTTTGGGAAGTTGGGGTATGAGGCGCGGGGGGCGTATTTGTTTGATTTGTTTTGTCATACAATGCACGTTGAGTGCGTAGTATTGATGTCAAGGGTTGATAAATAAATTACCGAAGAACGGATAAAACAAGGGATTTCCGGTGTCGGGCAGATGATGGTCGGATGCTCGAAATCCTATTTTTTATATCTGCCAGAACTTATCTACCACTATTTGGGTGATAGGGTTGAGTTGACAGGACTTCTTTTTGGTAGGTTGTGTAGACGGTATTGTTGTTGACCAAGGAAAATTGTTGAAAGTATTCCGATAAAAGAATATAATATAGGGGTAGAATGTTGATTCAAAAATGGAGGTTTACATGGATTTTTTGACAACAAAAGAAATATCTGAAATGTGGAAAATTTCTACAAGAAGAATATCGTTACTTTGCAGTCAAGGCAGAGTCGAAGGCGCTGTAAAAAAAGGGAAAACATGGCTTATACTTAAAAATGCAAAAAAGCCAGAAGATCCAAGACAAATTTGTAAAAATAACAATGAAATAGAAAAGGTGGAAGAATCATGCCAACGTTAGAATGGATAGGGAAAAATAAAGTGGTTAACCATCATTTAGAAGTGCCATATAGAGTGCTGGAGCGACAGTACAGTTATGATGAACATGGTCAGCGTATTGAAGATAATAACAGTGAAAATATGATTATTCATGGGGATAATTTATCGGCATTGAAATCTTTGCTACCACGGTATGAGGGTAGAATTAAATGTATCTATATCGATCCGCCTTACAATACGGGCAATGAAGGCTGGGTATATAACGATAATGTGAATGACCCACGCATCAAAAGGTGGTTGGGGGAAGTTGTTGGTTCTGAAAACGAAGATTTAAGTAGGCACGATAAATGGCTATGCATGATGTATCCGCGCTTGAAATTATTACAACGGCTTATGTCTGAGGATGGTGCTATTTTTATGGATGGTAAAATCGACATGATTATTACCAAGTCCATCAGCCGATTTGCAAGAAACACTCTGGATTGTCTTAAATATATCCGTCAGTTGAAGGATAAGAATATCCCTGTATTCTTTGAGAAGGAGACAATCAACACGATGGATGCCAAGGGCGAGGT
>Ga0153923_100397_pt1 | contig 14736 bp, 15 predicted proteins | sample TSNJ007MetaG_FD_104682 | JGI IMG/M metagenome (GOLD analysis project Ga0153923, IMG submission 104682) | Attine ant fungus gardens microbial communities from New Jersey, USA - TSNJ007 MetaG | ecosystem: Host-associated > Fungi > Mycelium > Unclassified | place: USA: New Jersey, Brendon T. Byrne... | reverse complement strand
ACCCATTTGGACATCTCCCAGCACATTCCCGTTGATGACCTGACCCTATGCATTATTATCGGCAACCTGATGGAAAATGCAATGGAAGCATGCAAGCGGTTGAACGGCGACCGCTACATCAATATCGATGTCCGTTGGGTGGATCGCCGGCTGTATATGGTGGTGGAAAATTCCTATGACGGAGTGATTATCAAGAAAGGGGATACTATTGTTTCCTGTAAACAAGATGGCGGTCTTGGCTTTGTAAGTATCCGGCGGCTGACCAGCCAGAAGAATGATGACTTTAGTGTTTCTTATACCGATACGGCATTTACCGCTTTTGTGACGCTGACCGACCGGACCCAGGTGGTATGAAGATTCCTATTCATTTTGTCTTGATTTGTTTTTACGTGTTTATGTAATACGTATTGACTTCACACGTATATCTTATTATAATAGAGAGGAGAACCGGTTCAAACAAGCAAGGCTGAAATAGTATTCGCCTATATTGAATAAACAAGGAGGAATTATATGTTATCCGTATATCCAGCATGTTTTTTTAAAGAAGAAAATAGTTATTCTGTCATATTCCCCGATTTAAACTGGCTTTCTACCTGCGGCAGCTCTTTGAATGAGGCAATGGCTGCTGCTGTTGATTGTTTAGCCGGACATCTCTATCTGCTTGAAAAAGAAGGTGGGAATATTCCGGCACCTTCAACGATGAGTGATATTCATCCTGATAAGATTGCTGCAGAATTAGAAGTATCTGCCGATGAGATGTTTGTAAATATGGTTTCTGTGGATGTCATGGCCTACGCAAAAGAACACTTTGAAAAGTCCGTTAAGAAAACACTCACGATTCCGGCCTGGTTGAACAAAGCGGCTTTAGACCAGCATATTAACTTCTCCCAGGTATTGCAAGAAGCACTTCTTGCTAAAATCAAAGCACATTAACCAAATTAGTCCGGATAAACATTGGGCTGCCGTGAAGAAGTCCCAGACTGATCATAACCGCCTCATCAATGGCCGCCATGTGCTCTGAGTCCAAATGACCTATGTACTCTTTCAACCGTCTTCTGTCAACGGTTCTGATCTGCTCTGCCAGCACGGTTGAGTCCTGTTTTAATCCGTCGGAAGACTGGCTGATCCCAATGTGAGTAGGCAGCAATGCTTTGGTCGTACGGCTGGTAATTGCTGCTACGATCACAGTCGGACTATGCCGGTTACCCAGATTGTTCTGAATTACCAGTACCGGCCGCACTCCGCCTTGTTCAGAACCTACGATCGGTGATAAGTCTGCATAATACAGATCTCCCCGGGTGACTGTCTGCTGCCGTTCTTTTTTATATAAATGATTCATAGTAATTCTCCTAAGCTTGTTCATTATTTGATAATAGGAGTATTACCATGATTATTTCAAACTAATCAGTCTGCTGAAAATTTTAATCGACCCCTGACTTAATCTGCCGAAAATACCGCCGCCACACAACCATGCTCCGCAGCATTATGCAATTCCACCGCAAAGTTCCTCACATCGGCAGATAAATATGCCAGCAAATCCTCCCGGTCATCATACTGCTCTTCCACCAACTGCCTGGTCAGCCAGGTAAGTTCCTGCTCCAGCTCCTGACAGCTCTTTTCTGGCAGCGCATCATTGACCACCTTATCACGAAGCACCGCCCGCCAGACAATCCCGGCCACATTCACCAGCAACTCCCGATGACTGATGCTGTAGTGGTTCAACACATTGCTTACAAAAGACTCTGGCAGCTTAGCCAAAAACAGCTGTTCCAGCTGAATATAACGCAGGTACTGGTAAATGGCATCAATCCCGCACAAATGGTAAACCGGGATCAACGTTGGATAATCCAGTGTCAACAGGTGATCCTGCGGCTTGAACCTGGCATCATACCGGCGGAAGAACTCCGGCATTCCTGATACCATCACATCCTGGCAGGCAATATTCCCATACGAACGGAAGTCACCAATGATCTGATGATACAGTTCTTTTGCCGCCCTGGTCTTCGCCACCACCTTTTCATAGCCACGCTGATAACGCAGCGCCAAATTTTTCGCCTGCGTTTCACTGACCATTTCAGTTGTAATATCATTGGTTGACTCAGCTTCCGGACTTGCTTCCTCCTCTTTCAGACAATACAACACTGCCGCCATCAACATCTGGGCCGCCTCATAGGTAATGGAGGTGCTCTCTTTGCTGGTGTATTTTTCCGACAGTTTCGACACCAGCGGCAGCAATTCTTCCATTGTATATTCCATCTCGTTACCCTCCTGTTTCTCCGGCTTCCACCATTATCATTTCACCAACCAACGCTCACTCCCCGCTGCTCCAGTCAAACAACTCCCGGATCACCGCCATATACACTTCATAATCCCACCGCTTCTCCTCGCTTAGTTCCTCATACTCGCCCCGGCCGCCGGTCGCAGTATACCTTCGGTAACCACTGCGGATCGCCCTGGCAAAACGCTCCAGACAGGTATCCGCCAGATATTCCACCGAACCAAAACAAATCCCGTCGAATTGTTCCCGCATAAAGGTCAGCAGTTCCTGGTCCGTCAGATTGTCGGCGGACTCATTTTTAAAAAGATAAAAGGTTTCCTGCAATGCTTCCAACGTTTCTACATACTCATGCTGTTCCAGATAAGAAGAATCACAAAATGCTTCAATCAGCGCCGGCAGAATCCCGCCGCCAAATTCCACCCGCCGCTGCTCCTGCAAGGTCTGCTTTCGGCATATCATCAGTTCCCTGACATCTTCCTCGGTAAGGGTAAGGCCAAACTCCGCCGTCTTCTCATTCGTCGCCAGAACTCTTTGCACTTCCTGTTTCTGCTGCTCTAAAAGCAACAGTTCCATCATCTTATCCTGCATCGGATCCTCCTCACGTTTCACCTAATAGTAGATAACTGATTCTACACCTTCTTTTTTTATAATACAAGACTAGAAAAAAATCTATTTTTGTGCTATAGTATAGTTAGAAACAAAGAAGAAGCATTTCCTTTTAGCAGGAAACGCTTCTTCTTTGTTTTTTACCGGCTTCGGCTTGCCGCATCATTGTTTATTGTATTGAAATCTGAAAATAAATGGCCGCCAGTTCTTTTTTGCCCTTGCATTTCTTTTTCAACGCCTCAGCCATTTCCTTATCATTCCCCTGCGGATTTTCAAATTCCATCTTCAGACCGGCTTTCCGTACAAATACCAGTCCCTCTTCTTCTACCGCCTTGCGAAATTCCTCCGCACGCAGCGGTGCATTTATAATGACCATATCCCCTCCTGTTTTTGAGTTTTCGCCCATCTATTCCCAGCTGTGGTCGATCTCCACCGTCTTTTCCAGTTCCGCTATTTTTTCTGCAAATAACGGCAAATACTTCTTATGCGCCATCAGCATCTGGTCAAACAATTCTTTGGCAATCTGTCCGCTGGGAACTAACGGATTGATTACAAATGCATGCAATGCCTTATTATAATCCCCGGTATATGCTGCTTCAATAATCGTTTCTTCCATTGCCTTCATCGCCTGCAAAAGTCCTCTGGCCGCCGGTACAAATGCCCCCCAGGCCAGCGGCATCGGTCCCTCCGACGTAATCAGGGACGAGGCTTCTATAATACAATCATCCGGCAAATCGCTGATTGCACCGTTATTCTTCGTCGACACGACCATCACGGAGCGTTTATCATTATAAATAGAATTGATAATCTCACAGGCCGCATCAGAATAATGAGTCCCGCCACGCTTGGTAAGCTGTTCCGGTTTGTAATTCAGAGCCGGATCTTTGTAAAGCTCGAACAATTCTCCTTCGGTCTGTTTGACCAGCTCCGCTCTTGTCTCATGCTTTTCATAAGCTTCCAGCTCATCCTTCAGCATATCGTCCGTAATGTAGTAATATCGATGGTATGGACATGGCAGTAAGCCCAGATCCTTCACCTGCTCATATAGGAACTTGGTGTCATTAATATTGCCCATTCCCGCAATCTTGTGGGTACTCTCCGGATGATACAGCACATCCAGAACCTGACCGGTCACTTCATTTCCGGCCCGGTCCCACACCCGGTGCCAGTGCAGATGGTTCAATCCGGCAAATTTGTACACCAGTGTATCCTCCGGTATCTCGATCGCCTCACTGTCCATCATGCAGCAGCGGATCGGTACGTTGCACAGTCCCACCGTCCGTTTCCAGCCGCCGACATTGATGGCCGCCTGCGTCACCATGCCGGACGGGTTGGTGAAGTTGATCAGCCATGCCTGGGGGCACAATTCCTTCATGTCCTGAATGATATCCAGAATCACCGGAATGGTCCGCAGGGCCTTGAACATACCGCCGGCACCATTGGTCTCCTGGCCGATGATGCCGCGGCTTAAGGGAATTCGCTCATCCTTCACTCTGGCATCCAGAAGTCCCACCCGGAACTGAGTGGTGACAAAGTCCGCATCCTTCAATGCCTCCCTGCGGTCCAGGGTCAGATGAACCGTACAGGGATAGCCGGAGGCCTGCCACATTCTTTTCGCCATCTCACCGACAATCGCCAGCTTTTCTTTCCCCTCTTCAATATCCACCAGCCAGATCTCCCGGATCGGCAGCTCCTCATACCGCTTGATGAAGCCTTCCATAAGCTCCGGCGTATAACTGCTGCCGCCACCAATAGTAACAATTTTTACTGCTTGTTTCTCCATGTTTTTCTCCTCCTCCGCTTTTTGCCTCTGTAACAAGTATATTCTATTACCGCAGTCATGTCATGCCTTCGGCCACTTAAAAAAATGTGTTATAACGATTATTACTTGTACCTGCGAAAAAACAGGTTGTTTTTTTATTCCCTGATTTTCCATTTTCAAAGTGGAATATTCCTTCTTTTACTTCTGTTTTTCTTTATGTTATACTGTGAACACTTAGCGAGGCAATAAATTCTGTTGTTTGGGACAAGGAGGAGGAAATCATTGGATAAACGAATTGGAATTCTGTTTTCCATGTTAAACCAGGGAGAGTATCAGACAGCTGGGATGATGGCGGAAAAGCTGCATGTCAGTACAAAAACCGTACGGAATTTGTTAAAAGAGGGAAATGCGATCCTGAAAAAACATGGGGCATCCATTGTTTCCAAATACGGGGCTGGCTATGGAATTGAGATTTCAGATACAGAAGCTTATGAACAGTTTAAACGGCTGCAGGAAGCGCATGTGGAGAGCAGTTATATGCCGGAGACCTCACAAGAGCGGGTCCAGTATCTGCTGGAATATTTATTCGAAAGCGGCGGATGGATCAAGCTGGATCAGTTAAGCGAATCACTTTATGTCAGCAAACGAACACTGACCTGCGATTTAAAAGAGGTAGAACGTTTCCTGAAAAAATTCAACCTGCACTTAACGCGAAAACCAAATTACGGAATCCGGGTCGAGGGCAAAGAGTTTAACCAGCGTTTGTGCCTCGCGGCCTTTGTCGGCCAGCGTCTGTCAGGAAGCAGCGCCAGGATCGAGATTATCTCAGCCGGAGTATCCGACATCTTGCAGCAATTTGATTTCCCGGTATCCAATATGGCCTTTCAGAATTTGATTATTCATATTTACATCGCCATCCAACGAATCCGCAGCGGAAATCAAATTCCCATGCCGGAAGAACCCCACCAGACCGTCCGGGCTTATCAGGAGTATCAGGTTGCCGGCCGGATCGGAACCTTTTTACAGGAAGAATTTTCGGCTGCTATCCCGGATTCGGAGATTGTCTATATTGCCATTCACTTGGCTGGAAAAAAACTGATGATTGAAGATACCCTAAGTGAGAATATGATCATCACCCAGGAAATCAGCGATCTGGTAACGGACATGCTGCAGCTGGTCTATGATGCCTTTCGCTTTGATTTTCGCAATGATCTGGAACTGCGGATGTCACTAAGCCAGCATATTGTCCCCTTAAGTGTCCGGGTCCGCTATGACATGGTGCTGAAAAATCCCATGCTCCGGGAAGTAAAAGAAAAATTCTGCCTGTCGTATACCATGGCTTCACAGGCAGCAACCGTGATTAATAAGAAATATCAAACCATTATTTCCGAGGATGAAGTGGGCTATATGGCATTTGCCTTTGCCCTGGCTTTAGAGCGAAAGAAAACCCAGATCGCCCAGAAAAATGTGCTGCTGGTATGTGCCTCCGGCCGCGGCAGTGCCCAGCTTTTGCTGTATAAATATAAAAATACCTTTGGCCCTTATCTTAACCGCATTGAGGTATGTGATGTGGGAAATCTTTATAAGGTTGATTTTTCAGATATTGACTATGTCTTTACGACGGTTCCGATCTCTATTCCGGTGCCGGTGCCGATTCAGGAAGTAGAGCTTTTTCTGCAGGATGAAGATATTATCAATGTGAAAAAAGCCTTGACGGCGGGCGTGAAGAATGCCGTAACCAGTTATTATGAGCGGGATTTGTTTATTCCTCATCTTTCCTGTAAAACGAAGGAAGAGGTATTGAAGGTCATGTGTGAATTCCTGATTACTCACAAAAACCTTCCGGCGGAGTTTTACGATTCGGTGATGGAACGGGAAAGTCTGGCCAAGACGGTCTTTGGCAACATGGTCGCCATGCCTCACCCCTATAAATCACTGGGTGAACGGACCTGCTGCTGTGTCGCCATTCTGGACGAACCGGTAATGTGGAGCGGCGAGCCGGTGCAAGTCATCTTTTTGGTTTCTGTTGGCAGCGAGCGGCAGACCGATGCTGAACTACAGGAATTCTATCAGATGTCCGCGGCTTTTATGCTGGGTCTGAAGCATGTTCAAGAATTGATTAAGAAACGCGATTATGACTGGTTCATTCATACCATGACTTCTCTGCGTGAAGACGGGGCTTAGCTTTTATCAGCAATGCCCCGTCTTATTTTCATAATGTATCTCTTCTAATCGTCTGCCAGGCATCCGCCATTTGTAGCTATGACCTGCTTATACCAGTCAAATGATTTCTTCCGCCGCCGCTCATAGGTCCCTTTCCCATAATCATCGCAATCCACATAAATAAAACCATATCGCTTCGACATCTGTTTTGTGGATTCCGATATAATATCAATACAGCCCCAGGAAGTGTATCCCAGACAGTCTACACCATCTTCGTCAATCGCCTCCAGCATAGCCTTAAAATGTACTTTGAAATAGTCGATCCGATACTGGTCATCAATCGTACCGTCTTCTTGTACCACGTCTTTCGCTCCCAATCCATTTTCCACAATAAACAACGGTTTACGGTAACGGTCATATAAATCCACCATCGAAATGCGAAGTCCGATGGGGTCGATCTGCCAGCCCCAGTCAGAGGATGGCAGATAAGGATTCTTGACAGCTGTTATGGTATTCCCTGCTGTCGTATTCAAGTCTGTTGTATCCTTAGCTGCACAAGAGGACATGTAGTAAGAGAACGATACAAAATCCACCGGGTATGCTTTCATAATCTCGTCATCGCCGGTTTCTTTCTTAATATGAATCCCTTTATTTTTAAATCTCGACAGTAAATACGACGGATATTCACCAAAAACCTGGGTATCACTGTAGCAGTAGGTACTGCGCATCATTTGCTGTGCTTCCAGGACATCCTCCGGTTTGCAGGTGTATGGATAATAAGTCAGCTTGGTCAGCATACATCCAACCATGGAACCGGGGATGATCTCGTGGCAGATCCTGGTTGCCAGGGCGGAGGCCACAAACTGATGGTGCATTGCCTGGAAGATGACCTCTTCGAAATTCTTTCCCGGGAACCGGTCTTCCACCAGGCCGCCGGTAGTGTAGGGGTGACGGATCATGGAATCTACCTCATTAAAGGTCAGCCAGTATCTTACCTTGTCCTGATAGCGGGTACAGATGGTTTCAACATATTTGGTAAAGAAACCGATGACTTCCCGGGAATACCAGCCGTCATAGCTTAAAACCAGATTCAGCGGCGGTTCATAGTGAGACATGGTGACTAACGGCTCAATGCCGTATTTTTTCAGCTCATCAAAGACATTGTCATAAAACTGGAGTCCTTCTTCATTTGGTATCTCGTCGTCACCGTTAGGGAAGATCCGGGACCAGGCAATGGATAACCGATATACTTTAAAACCCATCTCGGCAAATAGCGCAATATCTTCTTTATAATGATGATAGAAGTCGTTGCCGTGGCGTTTTGGGTAGCAGACTTCATCGTCGGTTGCCATTGCTTCTTCGATGTCTTTGGTGGTGATGGTGTTGTGGGCCTGATAATTAGTAACATCCGCATCCAGATGGGATCTGGCACAGTCGGAGACGGACAGGCCTTTGCCGCCTTCTTTCCAGCCGCCCTCACATTGATTGGCTGCCGTAGCGCCGCCCCACAGGAAACCTTTCGGGAAAACACGTGTGCTCATAAGCTTTCAAATACCTCCTTATTCTTCCCTGTGCGCAACGCAAAGGGAACTTTACTTATATTGTAGCAAAGAAAAAGGAAGAACTCCATCCCCGCTTTTTCCATTTTCATGGTGGAGTTTTCTGCCAAAAATTCGGAAGAGAGTTCCACTTTAAAAATGGAAAATTTGGGTTTTGAGTTTGCCTCTGCCCTATGTTAGGATGATGTTACTCATATAAGACCGCCGAAAGGAACAGCGCGCTGAAAGCGATTATAAGGGAATGATAAGGAGGATTCATAGAAATGAAAGAAAAGATTATGAATGGTTTGCTGAATGTAGCTGGGGTCATGCAGTCGCAGCGTCATCTGGCGGCAATCAAAAATGCATTTATGAGCTTGTTGCCAATCATCATCGTAGGCTCATTCTGTACTTTGTTTTCCAATGTTATCTGTAGTACGATACCAGGTTATTTCAGCCTTGCCAATGTTCCGGGACTTAGTTTCTTAGGAAAATTGAGCCCCATGTTTACCGCGGCCAACTATGGTACGATGAACTTTTTGGCTATTGGTATCGTGGTTTTAATTGCCATGGAGCTAGGGGAGTATTATAATATCCGTGACAAAGCACTTCCGGTGGTAGCCCTGGCCTGCTACATTTCACTGTGTACCTTTACCGCTGCCGCCACCCATACGGATGGAACCGTACTGACGGTTGCCAATGTCCTGGCCAGACAGTATACCAATGCTCAGGGCCTCTTCGTCGGGATGTTCGCCTCCATTGGCGCGACCGAGATCTACTGCCGGCTGGTTAACAGCGGAAAACTGGATATTCAGATGCCGGAGAGTGTGCCGTCTAATGTGGCACGTTCCTTTACGATCTTATTCCCATCGTTGTTTACGATTCTGATTATTTCCGGAATCGGTATGCTTTTTGAAATGATTACAGGAATGTCTTTGTTTGATGCAATCACATTTTTCATTCAAAAACCGTTATCCAATGTACTGACCAGTTTCCCGGGATACATTTTGCTTATTTTTATTACTACGATTCTCTGGTCCTTTGGTATTCACGGAACCCAGGTTACCAAAGCAGTATACGAACCGATCCTGCTGGCGGCTTTTGCCGAGAACGAGGCGGCTTATGCGGCTGGTGCGGCCATTCCCAACATTATCAGCACTCCGTTCATGTCCTGCTTTTCTACCGTAAGCGGTGCCGGCATTACCGGCGGGCTGATTATCGCCATTATGCTGTTTTCCAAACGGGATGACTATAAGGCCATCGCCAAGCTGGCAATTCCCTGTGCCATCTTTAACATTAATGAACCAATGATCTTTGGCCTGCCGATCGTGATGAACCCGATTCTGGCGATTCCGTTCATGATTTCACCGGCAGTATCAGCAACCTTTGCATACCTGATGACCAATATCGGCTTCTGCGCCAAAATGGTGGTCAATGCACCGTGGACTACGCCGCCCGGCCTGATGGCATTCCTTTGCTCCGGCGGCCACCTCGGCTCGGGAATCACCCAGCTGATCTGTATTCTGCTGGCTGCTGTGGTTTACATACCGTTTGTACTTGCAAGTAATAAGCAGAAACCGGAAGAAGTATGATTCTGCTGAAAAAATGGAGGAATTAATGATGAGACTGATGACTGATATTTTCACGAAGGAAAGGGTTCTTTCCTATGCCTCCCTGATCTTGCTGCCGCCACTTGGACTATATCGGCTCTGGAGCCATGACTCCACCTTCCGCCGTTCAGAAAAATGGGTCTGGACGATGGTGGTAGCGGTGTATCTGATTTATCTTTTCAGCTTTATTGTATAGAATGTCATTAAACAGAAAGGAGTTTGCAGGTAGTGATGGAAACAATAATTATGGAGTTAGTAGTAAATGCCGGCAGTGCCAGAAGCACCGCGATTGAAGCGATTCGGGCAGCTAAGTCCGGTGACTTTACGAATGCGGAGGCGATGTTGGAGGAGGCCGACCGGACTCTGCTAAAAAGCCATGAGGTTCAAACCGAACTGATTCAAAAAGAGCTGAACGGGGAGAAAGTAGAAGTCGGACTTTTGATGGTTCACGCCCAGGATCACCTGATGAATGCCATGACCGTAATGGATCTGGCGCGAGAAATCATTGACATTTTGAGAGAAAGGAATTAAATTATATGAAGAATATTGTCTTGCTGTGTGCACAGGGAATGTCCACCAGTCTTCTGGTTAATAAGATGAAAGAAGCGGCAGCGAAAGCCGGGTATGAGTGTCAGGTCACTGCCTATCCGATCGCAACTGCAAAGGAGGTCGGTAACACAGCCGACATCATCCTGTTAGGGCCGCAGGTTCGTTTCAGCAAAGCCAAGGTCGAAGGAGAATGCCCCGGCATACCGGTAGCGTGTATTGACATGCAGGCTTATGGTACCATGAATGGCACCAAAGTAATCGACCAGGTAAAGAAGGTTCTTGGCGAATAGCCGGACCTTGATCAGAGTAAATACCGAACGAAAGCTGGATAAAACAGATGGAATTGGCGTGGATTACGGTTGAAAAAATCATCGAGATGTTCATAATTATAGCAGTGGGTGCTGTTATTTTCAAACTGGGTATTATTGACCGGGACGCCAATAAAAAAATGTCCGGGCTGCTGCTAAAAGTAGTAGCACCGGCAATGATCCTCATGTCTTATCAGATGGAATTCCGGATGGAGCTGCTGCAAGGACTGATGATGACCGGATTATTATCTCTGGTCACGTCCTTGATTGCCATTGTCCTGTCCAGTGTATTGATCCGGCGAGGACATCCAAATGAGGAAGTGGAACGGATGGCCGTGGTGTACTCTAACTGCGGATTCATCGGCATACCGCTGATTCAGGGATTGCTGGGAACGGAAGGTGTGTTTTTCATGACTGCCTATCTGACGGTCTTCAATATGCTGATCTGGTCTCACGGACTGATGCTGATGTGCGGTGTCAGCAGCATCGGCACCGTCCTTAAGAATCTGGTTCAGCCGGCGACGGTTGCGATTATATTGGGGCTTTTGTTTTTTGTATTACATATTGAGATTCCGGAGGTTGCAGCCAATCCGCTGTCTTTTATCGGAAATATGAATACGCCTTTGGCCATGCTGGTAGCCGGTGGGAATCTGGCTGACAGTAACCTGGTGGCAGCGTTAAAGCGGCCGCGGACTTACCGGATCAGTTTTTTAAAGCTGATTGCCATACCGCTGGCCGCCCTTGCTGCTCTGGTTCTGGCGGGTGCCGGCCAAAGCGTTTCTTTGACCGTGTTAGTGGCGGTCTCCTGCCCAACTGGTGCGATGGGGACCATGTTCGCCATGCAGTATGGTAAAGACAGCAACTATGCTGCTGAATTATTTGCGGTTACTACCATACTGTCAATGATTACAATGCCGGTGGTGATCCTGGTCGGGGGAGGATTTTTGTAGATTATAAATCTGACAAATCTTCTCCATTAGAACCAATCACCCGCTGATACCAATAGAAAGATTTCTTCGGCTTGCGGCTTAAATCTCCGGTGCCGTCATTATGTTTATCAACGTAGATAAAACCGTACCGTTTATCCATTTCCCCGGTACCGGCACTAACCAGATCGATACAGCCCCAGGGCGTGTAGCCCAGCAGATCCACGCCATCTTCTTCGACTGCTTTTTTCATCTGCTCAATGTGTTTTCTTAAATAGTCGATACGGTAATCATCCTGAACCATCTCAACATCGGTCTTATCAATAGCGCCAAAACCATTTTCCACAATAAACTGTGGTACCGGATAACGGCCGGCAAACCAGTTCATGGAATAACGCAGTCCGACCGGATCGATCTGCCAGCCCCAGTCAGAAGCTGCGACATAGGGATTCTTCACCAGATCATGCTCTTCTACATATTCAAATTGTGTGTTTTCCGGTTTATGCTGAATGGCAAATGACATATAGTAGCTGAAGCCGATGTAATCTACACAGCCATCCTTAAGCACTGCCATATCTTCTTCGGTGGCATCAATGTTATAGCCTTTCCGCGCCCAGTACTTTAAGATATTCTCCGGATAGACACCATGCACATGAACGTCGGTATAATAATACCGCTTCTGCATTGCCTTCTCCGCCATCAGAATATCTTCCGGCTTGCAGGAATACGGATAAATCGGACACATGGCGATCATACAGCCAATCATAAAATCAGGATTGATCTCATGGCCCCGTTTCACAGCTCTGGCACTGGCAACCAGTTCGTAATGAGCCGCCTGATACATGAGTGCTTCCGGGTCTTCACCTTCTTTTGGCAGAATTCCGGAATCCACATAAAGACTGAAATCACTCAGATAGTTGGCCTGGTTGTTGATTTCATTGAAGGTCATCCAGTATTTCACTTTATCTTTATAACGGGTAAAGCAAACCTCGGCAAATCGGACAAAGAAATCAACCAGCTTCCGGCTTCGGAAGCCGCCGTATTCATCTACCAGATGCAGCGGAATCTCAAAGTGGCTTAAGGTAATCACTGGTTCAATGCCGTATTTCAGGCACTCATCAAACAGGTCATCATAGAACTTAAGGCCTTCTTCATTGGGAGTTTCTTCGTCGCCCTTCGGGAATATCCGGGTCCAGGCAATACTGGTCCGGAAGCATTTAAAACCCATCTCGGCAAACAGACGCACATCTTCTTTATACCGGTGATAAAAGTCAATCGCCTCATGGTTGGGATAGTTCTCTCCCGCCAGAAGCTTGCCGGTAAAACGTCTTTTGGTGTTCCGGTCACCCGCTGTCGTCACATCCATGATGCTCAGACCTTTTCCGCCATCCAGGTATCCGCCTTCTAACTGATGGGCTGCTACCGCGCCGCCCCATAAAAAATCTTCTCTAAAGCTCATTGTCATGCTCTCCTTTTCTCTTTGCGGCCAACTGCTGCCACCAGTATAACCCCTTCTGCCCGGTTTGTCAGTCCTTTTGCCGGTTAAAAAAATGTTTTACTGCGATAGTCATTTGTTACATTGAAAAAACAGAGCGTATTATCTGTTTTCGATGAACTCGATTGCGTAGAGCGGCAGATTGATAAGCCAGTCTTCCTTTTTATAGTCTGCCATTGAAGTCCGGAAAGAAATCTCCGGACCGAATTTGTCCCGATAGGTTTTTAGACTTTTGGCCTGCAGATTGACCTCGGCTTTTACCTCAAGCGGAATTACCGCTCTGCCGTTATCGATCAGAAAATCAACCTCGGCATTGCCTCGGTCATTTGTCCAATAGTAAGTTTCTATATTTTTCAGCGTCTTTAACTGCTGCAAGACATATTGCTCCGTTAGCGCGCCCTTGAACTCCGTAAACATCTTACTGCCATCAAGCAGGATATCCTGCCGTAACCGTACCATGCAGGAAAGCAGGCCCACATCTGCCAAAAACAGCTTGAACGCTTTCAAATCCTCATATGCCTTTAATGGCAGGTTCGGCGAGGTTACCCGATGCACCTTATGGACAAGACCGCAATCGGTAAGCCAGAGCATTGCCAGCTCATATTCTTTTGCGCGCGCACCCTCTTTTATCAGGCCATAGATAAATTTTTTGTTTTCTTTTGTGAGCTGGGCGGGAATGCTGTTCCAAAGCATACGGATCCGCGGTACAACTTCGTTGGGCGCGTGTTTTGAAAAATCCTGCTCATATGCCGTTAATATCTGTTGTTGAATTTCCCGCACCTCGTTAAAATCTTTATTCTCCGTAAAATTCAAAACAACTTCCGGCATACCGCCTACATAATAGTAATATTTAAGCAAATCAATATACTCCTGCTTAAAGGCAGAAACCATCGCGTAATCGCTTTTTTCCAGCAAGGTCACATACTGTTCTCTTCCCATCGCCAACATAAATTCGCTGAAAGAAAGAGGATAGAGATCTAAAAACTCCACCTTCCCAACAGGAAAAGATGTGCCCGGATGCAGTGCCACGCCAAGCAGTGATCCCGCACAGACGATTTGATACTGCGGGGCGTTTTCATTAAAATATTTAAGGGAGGTCAACGCCTTGGGAACTTCCTGTACTTCGTCAAAAATAATCAGCGTATTCACCGGGTTGATTTTATGTCCGGCATATAGCTCCAGTCCTGTAACAAGGCGTTCCACATTTAAGTCTGTGGAAAACAGTTCCTGCATACGCTGATTATTATCAAAGTTGATATAAACGCTGTCCTGGTAAGCGTTCGCGCCAAATTCCTTCATCAACCATGTCTTTCCTCCCTGCCGTGCCCCACGGATCATCAGAGGCTTTCTGGTTTTCTTTTCTTTCCATTTAGATAACTGTTCCATCGCCGCACGATACATGATTTATCACCTCACAGATCATTATGGTCATATTATATCGCCATTTTACATAAATTACAACGACTTTTGTCATTTTATAACATTTTCTCATGATGACTTT
>Ga0153923_100395_pt1 | contig 14741 bp, 17 predicted proteins | sample TSNJ007MetaG_FD_104682 | JGI IMG/M metagenome (GOLD analysis project Ga0153923, IMG submission 104682) | Attine ant fungus gardens microbial communities from New Jersey, USA - TSNJ007 MetaG | ecosystem: Host-associated > Fungi > Mycelium > Unclassified | place: USA: New Jersey, Brendon T. Byrne... | reverse complement strand
GATCTGTTCGATTCTATTCGTGGCAAGCTATACAAAATGGATGATGAAGTGAAGGTTTATCCAGGACATGGTCCACGGACAACTATTGGATTTGAAAAGATTCGCAACCCTTATGTTCCTCAATAGACGTTGGTTCTAGTAGAACCGACAAAAACCGAGGAAGTTTTAATAGACAAAAGACTACAAAAGGACTAGAATGAGGTTAATTAAATGTAACATTAACCTCGCGAAGCACGCAGACTGCGGAATTAATCCCGGTTTGCGTTCTTTTTTTTGTCTTCATATAGGCTTAAAAGCATGGAGGGAAGTAGAATGGAGAAGAATATATACTACCCGCTGGACTACGGTTGGTATGACTCCAAGGAGAAATGGAACCATTTTTGCAGCAGTAATTGCCGATTTTTTTCGGAGTGTTCAGGAAAGGGTGGCTTTTGTTCATCCATAGAACGTAGAGACATACAATTTGAAGATAAGGAACTTCGTAATGGCTTGCTTCAGGAGACCTGTAAGGTTTACGGGGGAGTACCAGTGGTTTCAGGAGGCGGGCTCAGAAGAACGCCTCTTTTTTGGCATTTTCCGGCAAGGAAAGGGACAATTCAGCCCTGGCGGCGTAAGTTGTGGGATCTCAAAAAATAATTATGGAGTGGAATGAACGATTCATAATACATATTCGTACTACAAATAGAAACGAAATCTTGAATGGAGGGGCAGATGAGCGATCAGTCGCTGGAGAGAATCAGACGGGCACAGCAGGGAGATACTTCAGCACTGTCTTCACTGCTGCGGGAACACTATACTTTTTTATTCAAATATTTAATCAAGGTGACCATGGACCCGTTGCTGGCAGAGGATCTTGTACAGGACACCATGGTCAGATGTATGGAGAAGATCAACACCTATAACGGAACTTCTTCCTTTTCCTCTTGGTTAATCACAATTGCCACCAGAATATTTATTGATCGCAAGCGGCGCTGGAAGCGTGAAGCGGAATGGAAACAGCGGGAGCAACAGGAACAGGGGATCCGTTCGATTCGTTGGCGATTTGAGAGCAGGGGGGAAGAGTGGAGTGAAGTGCTGGATTCCCTCTCCAAATTACCTTCTGCGCAAAGAGTGGCTGTGCTACTGAAGCATTACTATGGCTATAGTTATGACGAAATTGGCGAAATCCTGCGAGTTCCTTCAGGTACAGTCAAGTCGCGTGTATCCCTTGGACTTAACCAACTACGAAAGGAGCTGAATGAGGATGGAGAAGGATAAAGATAAGGAGCCTGAGTTGTATTTGCATAAGCTTTCAGATGAGCTTGACCGGTTAGATGCACAATATAATGACATCACACCACCTTCATTACAGGAACTGGAGAGGTTAATGGTTGATGCCTCTGTGCATAGAAAGAGCATGGAACGTAAAGAGCTGCTGTTATTCTGGGGCATATCGTTGATCCTGATCAGCGTATTTCTATCCATTCTCGGTTCTGCACCGATGATCTATTGGATTATTCAAGCGATTATTCCTATTGCGGGACTCAGTGCTCTAGGAATAGCGAGGATCAGGAGGAACAGAGAAGGTGCGCAAGAATGAATGAGCTGCAGGATGTGCCTCTATGGTTATGGTTTTGCATAGCGATAGCATTAATGCTGCAAGGGACATTGCTATTCAGGGACGCAAGACGACGCGGAAGAAAAGCCTGGTTCTGGGGTCTATGGGCTATAACTACAGTTCCTTCACCCGCTTTGGTCTATTTACTTGTTGTCATTCTACCGGAAAGACGTAGGAGAAAGAAGATGTGAAGGTCCAGGATATGAGCTCGTTCCTTTCATTACACAAAAGGAGTGGTACTTCATGGAAGATGTAAATTGGGGATTAATTATGCCGTTGATCATTTTGCAGGCTTTACTGGCTATTATCGGTTTGATTTCTTTAGCCAAAGCAGATAGAGTACGCGGTCCAAAATGGATGTGGATTATAATCATTATTTTCGGAAATATATTAGGCAGCGTAGCTTATTTCACGATAGGAAGGAAAGATGTCTAATGTCACTTCTTCAAGTTACGAATTTGCGCAAAAGCTATGGGGCGCATATTTCCGTACATGATATAAGCTTTGATATTGAAAAAGGGAGATGTGTCGCTTTACTAGGACCCAATGGTGCAGGCAAGACGACCACACTACGTATGCTGGCGGGTCTTCTAGAACCTACCTCTGGAATGATTTCGTTTGAGGGGAGCCGTCCTGGAGCAGAATATCGCAGAGGACTAGGATATGTACCGCAATCTCCAGCCTTTTACGGTTGGATGACTGGACAGGAATATGTTGTGTTTGCTGCAAAGCTTAGTGGAATGGGAGCTAAAGAAGCAACAAGCAGCGCTTTGGAATCGCTTATACGTGTAGGCCTCAAAGACGATGCACGCCGCAAGATTGGTGGATATTCCGGGGGGATGAAGCAGCGGTTGGGTCTCGCACAGGCACTTGTGCATCGCCCTCGACTGCTTTTACTGGATGAGCCCGTATCTGCACTTGATCCGATCGGCCGCAGGGAAGTGATGGAATTGCTACGAGAAATACGTGAAGAGACAACGGTAGTTTTCTCTACGCATGTGCTGCATGACGCGGAAGAGATTTGTGATGATATTATTTTAATGAATCATGGACGCATTGCTGAGCAGGGGTCTCTGTCGCAGCTTCGTTCACAATACAGCCTTCCTGTTATTCGTTTACGTACCGAGAAGCACAAAGAAGCCATTCAGTGGCTGGAATCTCTTGCCTCCAAGCCGTTTGTACTGGATTCGGAGTTGTTTGGAGATCATGCGGTATTTAATGTGCATGATGTAGAAAAGGCCCGCCAGACGATTTTGCAAGAAGCAGCGCAGCTCGAAATTCCATTGCTGCAATTTGAAGCAGGCTCTTCCACATTAGAGGATTTATTTATGAAGGTGGTGGGCGTATGAGCAGCACCTGGGTCCTTTATCGAAAAGAAATGCTCGAGATGGCTCGCAGTTATAAGCTAATCTGGATACCTGTCGTGTTCATCATTTTAGGCATTATGCAGCCTTTAACTATTTATTATTTGCCGGAAATATTAAAAGCCTCCGGGGATGTGCCCCCAGGTCTGCTGGAAGGGTATGAAATACCGCATGCCGCAGTTGTGATGGCGCAAGCACTGGGACAGTATGGAACAATTGGAATGCTGGTATTGGTGCTAGGCTCGATGAATACTTTAGCTGGAGAACGCTATAGCGGAACTATGGAGTTAATTCTAGTAAGACCTGTTTCTCCCGCAGCAATAGTGATCGCTAAATGGACAGCTCAACTGACCCTGCTTGTTGTTGCGCTTGGATTGGGTGCAGCGGGTGCAGCTTATTACACGGAGCAGCTAATTGGTTCAGTACCGTGGGGCGATGCTATCGCAGCTTCAGGAGTATATGGTTTGTGGTTATTATGTGTTGTCTCGGCTACGTTGTTGTTTAGTGCCTTTTTAAGACCGCCAGTAGCTGCTTTTTTAGCACTGGCGTTAATGGCTGGATTGTCATTAGGCTTAAGCTTATTGCCTACATGGTTTGACTGGACACCCGCAGGACTTTCCGGACTGTCAGCAGGAATTCTTACAGCTGGAGAGGGCTTTAGAGCAGGTCCATATCTTTCTGCAAGTGTATTGATCATAATTTGCCTTGTTGGGGCTGCGCTTTTGACAAGAAAGAACAACTTTCCCGATTGATTATTAAGCTGTACTGTATCGAATATAGTATATTTAAAAATATAAGAAAGTATAAGTTTCACACTATACATTTTCCTTCTATTTCTCGCATAAACGCATATCGTCCTTAGGGGACGCCGAAGGCGTTATTGCTTGGTAGAATTTTCAGGATCGTCTGGACTGCCGCTAGACAGTTCTATCTTTTTTTAGTAGACTGTTGAAACAAGCAAAATCATGATAGATTTTGGGGTCAGGAGGTAGGGCGATGCTGCGTTTAGGAGAAAAGATTGTCATTGTTGCGGACGCTTTTGAGCAGAGTCTTCCTATCGGGGAATACGGCTACCTAATTGCTTACGACCGCAATCCCGATAATGCGTTTGACTATGTTATACGTGTACCGGAAGCCAACAGGAACTTTTATGTTCCGGCTGAAGACATTGAGGCGGAAGAACATTTATTAGTAGCTGAGGCTGAAAGAGCAACGCATGAAGCGTTAATTGATTATGCTTTGTCCACGTACAATGAGAAGCTGTTCCATCATTTGATGAACGGTGAAGATATGGATACAGAAGAGACGGAAACAACGTCAACCGAAAGCATGTCCCAAGCAGATTTCATCAAACAAGTGAATCTTAGAGCTTGGATTTAAGGAAGGCCGGCGAAAGCCGGCTTTTTTGTTATAACCCCATCATTGAATTGTCCAAGCTTCTACAATATAATTAAAAACGTTATCCGGGCGCTTTAGCCCTTTAAACAGGAGGGATTTATCTTATGAGCATTACCGTTAAAGATGTGCAGCATGTGGCCAAGCTGGCTCGTCTGCAATTGAGCCCGGAAGAAGAGGCAACCTTTACAGAACAAATGAATGCTATTTTACAATATGCTGAGAAGTTGAATGAGCTAGATACGGAGAATGTGAAGCCGACCACGCATGTACTGCAGGTCAGTAATGTGATGCGTGATGATGTTGTGAAGGAAAGCCTAACGCAAGAGGAAGCACTTCTTAACGCGCCGGACGATGAAGACGGACATTTCAAGGTTCCAGCTGTTTTGGAATAACTACATAATTAGAAAGGGGGAAGAATCTTGAGCCTGTTTCAAAATCGATTGCCTGAAGTACATCGCATGTTAACTGCTAAAGAAGTATCGGTCAGTGAACTGACTGAAGAATCGCTGGCGATTACCGCTGAGCGGGATAAGAAAGTAAATGCATTTTTGACCTTGAACGAGGAGGGCGCTCGTAGCACCGCACGCGCTTTGGACGACAAACTGGCATCTGGAGCAGCACGTGGATTGCTGTTTGGTCTTCCTGCCGGAATTAAGGATAATATTGTAACTAAGGGACTACGCACGACCTGTGCCAGCCAATTTTTGAAAGATTTCCAGCCGATTTATAACGCTACTGTGGCTTCTAAACTGCAGCAGGCAGATGCTGTAACGATCGGTAAATTGAATATGGATGAATTCGCAATGGGTGGATCTAATGAGAATTCAAGCTTTGGTCCTGTACGCAATCCTTGGGATTTAGAGCGTGTGCCCGGCGGTTCCAGTGGCGGATCTGCTGCTGCAGTAGCTGCTGGCGAAGTATTCTTCTCACTAGGTTCGGATACTGGGGGTTCCATCCGCCAGCCTGCTTCCTATTGTGGTGTTGTAGGTCTCAAACCTACTTATGGTCTTGTATCACGTTATGGACTGGTAGCCTTTGCTTCCTCACTCGATCAGATTGGACCATTAACACGTAATGTAGAGGATTCTGCATATGTGCTTCAAGCGATTGCTGGTTATGATGCCCAGGACTCTACTTCAGCTAAAGTAGAAATTCCTGATTATTTGAGTTCTCTGACTGGTGATGTTTCCGGACTTCGCATTGCTGTACCTAAGGAATACTTAGGAGCAGGTGTCGATGCTTCTGTGCGTGAGACAGTCTTGTCCGCACTTAAGGTGCTGGAAGGAATGGGTGCTGTCTGGGAGGAAGTTTCATTACCACATACGGAATACGCAGTAGCAGCTTATTATTTGCTGTCCTCTTCGGAAGCTTCATCTAACCTCGCGCGTTTTGACGGTGTGCGTTATGGTGCACGTGTAGATGAAGGCGGGGGATTGCTTGATCTATATCTTAATTCCCGCAGTCGCGGCTTTGGCCCTGAGGTCAAACGTCGTATTATGTTGGGTACTTATGCACTCAGCTCCGGGTATTACGATGCATATTATTTAAAAGCACAAAAGGTGCGTACTTTGATTAAACAGGACTTTGATGACATCTTTAAAAAATATGATGTGGTCATTGGCCCGACAGCGCCTACAACAGCATTCAAATTAGGTTCACAGACGGAAGATCCGCTGACCATGTATCTGAACGATATTCTCACGATTCCTGTGAGCTTGGCAGGTATTCCTGCCGTTAGCGTTCCTTGTGGCTTTGCGGAAGGCATGCCAGTAGGTTTGCAAATTATCGGTAAAGAATTTGACGAGAGTACGATTCTGCGTGTTGCTCACGCGTTTGAACAAAATACTGATCATCACAAGCAGCGTCCACAGCTGTAGTAAAGGAGGGAATGGGATTACTTATGTCTAAATACGAAACGGTCATCGGCTTAGAGGTTCACGTAGAGCTTCATACCAACTCCAAAATCTTTTGCGGATGCTCCACTGAATTTGGAGCCCCGCCTAACACGCATACCTGTCCTGTCTGCCTGGGTCACCCCGGCGTATTGCCAGTTCTTAACAAACAAGCGGTAGATTACGCTATGAAAGCAGCGATGGCGCTAAATTGTACCATTGGTGATGTTAGTAAATTCGACCGCAAGAACTATTTTTACCCGGATTCACCGAAAGCTTATCAGATTTCGCAATTCGATCAACCTATTGGTTTGAACGGCTGGATAGACATTGAAGTGAATGGAGAAACGAAACGGATTGGTATTACTCGTCTTCATTTGGAAGAGGATGCGGGTAAGCTTACGCACGTAGATGGCGGTTTTGCGTCGCTCGTCGATTTCAACCGGGTGGGAACACCGCTTATCGAAATCGTATCTGAGCCAGACTTGCGCTCGCCAGAGGAAGCTCGTGCTTATCTGGAGAAAATCCGTGCCATTATGCAATACTGCGACGTATCCGATGTCAAGATGGAAGAGGGATCGATGCGCTGTGACGCGAACATCAGTCTACGTCCAGAAGGACAAGAGGAATTCGGTATTAGAGCAGAGCTTAAGAACATGAACTCCTTCCGCGGTGTGCTGCGTGGACTGGAGTATGAACAATATCGTCAGGCTGAGATCCTGGATGATGGTGGAGTAGTTGTACAAGAGACTCGCCGCTGGGATGAAGCCCAAGGGAAAACTTTATCTATGCGTGGAAAAGAAGAAGCGCACGATTATCGTTATTTCCCAGATCCAGATCTGATCGTGCTGCATATTGACGATGCGTGGAAAGAATCCATTCGTTCGACGATCCCGGAACTACCGGATGCAAGGCAAGCTCGCTACAGTGAAGAACTGGGTCTTACAGCTTATGATGCTGGCGTGATCACTTCCTCTAAACCGCTAGCGGACTTTTTCGAAGGATGCCTTACTTATACGCAGGATGCCAAGGCTGTAGCTAACTGGATCATGGGTGATCTGCTTGCTTATTTGAACAGTAATAACCTGGAATTGTCTCAGGTCAAAATTACGCCGCAAGGGCTCGGGGAAATGATCGGCCTCATTGCAGGCGGAACCATCAGCAACAAGATCGCTAAAACGGTATTTAAAGAAATGCTAGAGAGCGGTAAATTGCCTGCTGCAATCGTTGAGGAAAAAGGTCTGGTACAAATCAGCGATGAAGGTGCCATTAAAGGAATTGTGGAAGCTGTCGTAGCTGCCAATCCACAATCAGTGGAAGATTATAAAGCAGGTAAACAGAAAGCCATCGGTTTCCTCGTAGGACAAGTTATGAAAGAAAGTAAAGGTAAGGCAAATCCAGGTCTTGCGAATAAACTTCTGATCGAGGTATTGAGCAATTAAAACGATTATCGTCTTTAGTAGTCGATAACGTTGTTTATACTTGGGGTAATATACTTATGTAATAAGCTAAGGGCTTGTCGGCAACGGCAGGCCCTTAGCGGCATATAAGGGGACTAACAGGGATGAATACAATTATTAAGCTAAACCTCCAGGATGATAGTACCGTTAATGAACTATGGAGCCTCCAGCATAAGGCCTACCGGCTAGAAGCGGAGTTAATAGGGTTTCGTGAGATCCCGCCGCTTATGGAGACGAGAGAGATGCTCAGCCACTCTAAAGAGGATTTTTACGGCTGCTTTGATGAAGATGAAGAACTGATGGGTGCCATTGCTATAGAAGAAGAATCACCGGGCAAACTCACGATTACGCGGATGATGGTGGGACCGGACTTTTTCCGCAGAGGTATTGCAAGCAATCTCTTGGAATATGTATTTGAACATTTTCCAGGGATGGAGCAATACATCGTATCTACGGGTAAGCTAAACCTGCCTGCCGTTTCTTTGTACAGCAAGCATGGTTTTGTACCTATGGGATCGCAGGAAGTTGCTCCCGGTGTCGAATTGATTGATTTTTATCGGAGTGGTTCACTTTGAAGAAGCATATACACAGACCCATGTTTACGAAAGGAGGAGCCGAGATATGACAAATGATTCTGCAATACTCTCAGCGCAGGAAGAGCAGCGGGGTTCAGCCGATCTTGAGACTACGGAGAGTGAGATTCAGAAGAAGATAATCCCTCCACGTCCAAAACGGCGCCGCCGCAAACGCAAATTTATCGCTGGACTATTGGCAGCTCTCATCCCAGGAACTGGGCACTTATACTTTGGGCTTCTCCGCAAAGGAATTACCTTTATCTTCTTGATACTATTGGATATCTCAGCTTTAATTTATTTCTCATCCATTGGAATGCAGATTAATGTTCCGTTGCTTATTTTACTTGCACTAATTATTCCGGCGATATATTTCTATAATGTGTATGATGTACTGCAATCAGCGGACAAGATTCTCCGTTACCCTGAAGATCAAGAGCTTGATGATCCTGTGGCAAAAATAACTACACCTCCTAAGCGTCGTAGTATCGTCAGTGAACCTGGCGTATCCTTTGGATTTCTACTTCTTTTAGGGGGAGCGCTTCTCATTCTGTTTCGCCAAAAGCCAGCATGGCTGCAATTTTTTATTGAGCATTACTCCGAAGTGGCCGTGTCTGCAGTTTTATTATGTGGTGGTATATATGTAGGAGCGAGAGAAATTGTCAGAGGAATCGTTTCGCGCAAGAAAAATGAGTCTCATAACCGGCGTGTAGGAAGATATACGGCATCGGTCTTGCTTATTGCTATGGCCATCCCGTTGTTTCTGGATTGGAGAGACGGGTCGGATTATATGCTTTTACTCTTGAAGTGGTGGCCGGTCATCCCAGTGTTGTGGGGGATTGAGTTCCTGTTCATGTATTTCTTCTCTGGTCGTTCAGGCTCTGTACAAAAGGGAACAAGAATCAGATTGGATTTACGCGGCCTTTTATCTGCTATATTGCTTGCTGCGAGTGTGTTTATCGTTGCCGAACAAGAACATTACTTATATCTGTGGAAAAATGTGAGTCTCAACCTTACAGCAGCTGCAGTCGACTATGGCGAGGCGAAGGGAAGTAAATTTCAGAAGGCTCCGCTTATCGTTCCAGTGAAGCTAAATACAGCCAAAATATCCGTTGATGGTATTAATGGAGATATTTTATTGCACCGGGCTCCCGTAGATAATATTCAAATTACTACTACAGTTTGGGTAGATCAATTGGAAGGTCCGATGGCTGAGGCCATTTCGGAACAGTCCTTTGTGGATGTTGTTGAAGGACCAACTATAAAAATCACTTCAAACAGCAAGGCGTACGGAGAATCAGGTAAGCGTCAGCCGCGAATGGATTTGGACATTTCTTTGCCGGAAGACCGCCGTTTTAACCTAGATGTTCGCACTATGAATGGTGGGATCACCCTGCAGAACATAGAAGCGATCGAAGATATTTCGCTGGAAACGGGAAATGGAGAACTTATTCTTCATCGTATCTTTGGTAATGTGAAAGGGAAAACACTGAATGGAGCTGTGCGTGCGAGATCCGTCCAGGGCAGCGTTGATTTATCAACGAGCGGTGGCAATATGAATGCTTGGAATGTCACAGGAGCCTTGAAATTATCAACGGCAGTTGGCAATATCGGTGCAACCGGGAATGAAGCCGAGATCGATATTTCTAGCAAAAATGGTAATTTAGAGATTGATGGAGCCAGATCGAAGCTGCATGCAGAATCCTTGAATGGCATCATTGATGTTCGTTCACATGAAGTCGGAGGAGACTGGGACATTTATAGTGCAGTTGGCGATATTCAATTGTATTTGCCGCAGTTAGGGAACTATAAGTTGAATGGCTCAAGTGGATATGGAGATATTATTTCAGATTTACCTACCTTAACCATTGATAAGAAGAAGATATCTGGTGAAGTGGGCACAGGTGAGTTCAAGATTCAGGTTGAGGGAAACAGCAACTTAAATGTGAGAGGTTATTGAAAAAAGTAATTTTTCTTATATAATAATGAATATAATGTATCGACTTCGTTGACAAGATTGAAAACCCAGTCTTACAATTATAAGAAATATTTCTTTTATTTTTAAATTTAAAAGGCGGTGACAGTCATGGGGAGTGGCGTACAACATGCATTGGAACAATTAAAAACAACAGGTGTCCGTATAACGCCCCAGCGTCATGCGATTCTTACGTATTTGATGGAAGCAATGAATCATCCTACAGCTGACGATATATATCGGGCATTAGAGCCTAAATTTCCGAGCATGAGCGTGGCAACCGTATATAATAATCTCAAGATGTTTATGGAAGCTGGCATGGTTCGTGAGTTGACCTATGGGGATAGCTCCAGCCGTTTTGATGCCAATGTGTCTGATCATTATCATGTTATATGTCAGAAATGCGGTAAGATTGAGGATTTCAGTTATCCTTCGCTTAGGGATGTAGAGCTGCATGCTGAGCAAGCTACAGGCTTTAAGATTACAGGATTGCGTATGGAGCTGCATGGATTTTGTGAAAGTTGTAGAGAGAAGCAGCATTAAGACTAGAATAGAACGGTATCAAGGCGATCTACCAAGTTATCACTAAACGTGCGAAATCCGAAAGCGGAGGACTCACGTTTTTATTTTTTTACAAATATAAGAACGACAACGTCGTTTCTTCTTGAATATAACAATTTGTAGGATAAATGACTATTTTCTACTGGTTATACGAAACCAAGTGGATGTTATAATCGTAATGTTAGACTCTATTAAAAATCATATTATTATCTGGAGGATATATTTTGGACAGAAGACTGGGACAGAGGCGCGTCAAAAAGCGCGGAGGTTTTTTTAGGCGGTTATTTGGACTTTTAATCATTGTAGCAGCTGTATATTGGGTAGTGTTTTATGTATTGCCAAATCGTCAGCACATAGATGTAGATTGGAAAGCTCAAGCGCATCCCATCTTTGTAAAAGGAGAGCATACAGGTTATTCTGCCTCGGGGACTGGGGATAGCATGCTATTACCATTACCATTGTTGCAAGAGTATGTGGATCCTTCCATTCGTTATGAAGAGAAGACGAAATCGGTCATCCTATCAACGGATAGTGAGCTCCTTTACATGCAGGAGGATAAAACCGATGCTAGTCTGAACAACCGTCCGCTGCAACTGCGGCTAGCGCCTGAAGTAAGGGAGAAAGTGACCTACCTTCCTGCGGATGTATTAGAAGATCTATATGGGTTTGAAATACAGGAGGATACGAATACCGGAGCAATACTGCTAATGACGGCAGGAGAGTCTGTCTCGCTAGGAAAAGTTAAAGGTGAAAAAGGCGACAAGGCAGTAGCTCTACGAAATGAGGCATCCATCCACGCACCTATAGTTGCGGATATGTCTCCTGGGGCAGTCGTGAATATTTGGAATGAAGAAAATAAGGACTGGCTGTTTGTGCAATTAAGCAGCGGGTATGCAGGTTATGCCAAGGCAAGTGATATTGTTCGGGATGGTCAAAAGACAGTGGAACCGAAAAAATCCACGCCAACACGCGCTGAACGTAACTGGAAAGGGAAGTCAGTGAATTTGTATTGGGAGGCTGTTTACCAACGCAAACCTAACCCAGAAACCTTCGGTGAGCTACCAGGCGTTAACGTGGCTAGCCCAACATGGTTTAGTATTATAGATGGTGATGGCAATGTGCGCAGTCAGGCCGACAGTGCGTATGTGCAGTGGGCGCATGGGCGCGGGTTAGAGGTATGGGGGTTGCTTAGCAATAGCTTCGATCCAGACATGACTACTGAGGCATTGTCCAGCTATGAGAAACGGATGAATGCAATCGTACAGATCTTAGAATATTCGGATCTATACAATTTGGATGGAATTAATATCGATTTTGAGAATGTGTATACGAAAGACGGAGAGAATGTCACTCAATTTATGAGAGAACTAAAACCGATGGCTCAGGCTAAGAATCTAATCGTCTCCATAGACGTGACACCTAAATCCAATAGCGAGATGTGGTCAGCATTCCTTGATCGTAAGGCTCTTGGGACATTAGTCGATTATCTAATCGTGATGGCTTATGATGAACATTGGGCAGCTAGCCCTATCGCGGGCTCTGTTGCCTCCTTACCTTGGGTAGAGAATTCAATAAGCCGGATCATAGAGGAAGACAATGTGCCGCCTGAGAAGGTGATTTTGGGGATCCCATTGTACACCCGCATCTGGACTGAGGCTCAAGTAGATGGCAAGACAAAGGTAAGCTCCAAATCCGTTAGTATGAATGCCGTTGAAAAAATTATCAAAGAGAAGAAGCTAACTCCTACATTTGATAAGGCTGCTGGGCAGAATTACGTAGAGTACAAGGAAGATGGCGCTCTTAAGAAAATATGGATAGAAGATAAAGTGAGCTTAAAATCAAGAGTTGAGCTTGCTAAGTCCATGGGGCTTGGAGGCATCGGATCATGGAATCGCAGTTTTAGCAATCCATCAGCATGGGAAGCATTACAAGAGATTCATAAGTAATCATAATTTCATTTATAACAAACAAAGAGGCTCCCATATCGGGGGCCTCTTTGTTGTATTAGCAAATATTTGAGTGCATTTTAACTAGTTAGTAATGAGCCTCTGTAAGGTGTGTTTAGTGGTTTAGTTGCTGATGCTCAAGCTGATCTGCAGTAATAGTGGCCTCGGCCGGATCCATAGTAAGAATGGTGTGGCAGAACATACAGCGGTCTGTTTTACCGAGCATCTTGGTCAGCTTGTGACACTCAGGGCACTCTAGCTGAACTGCACTCGTTGAGAGCATGCCAGCCCAGAAATAGATCGCAAGACTTGCCATCATGGAAATTAAACCGATTACAAGTCCGATTCCAGCGAATACTTTCCCAGTCGATCCCCAGAATACGATGCCTGCTGTACCCAAAACCATAAGTCCCATTCCGAGCATTGTGAGCAGTAATCCCCATGTGCGAAAAGCGTTGATCTTAGCCGTTTTAAACTTCATGAGTGTTTGCTCCTAACTAAATATAGTTGGGTTGTCCAGAAGGAACTGTCTTTCATATGTAGAATAATTATTATAACTGAATTATAACTGACTGGACGCAAATTCGCCAAATTTAATGGAGGGAAGCATGGAATTATCCAATGTAACTTTGTTGAGTGGAGAAACGTTTGAAGAAAATGTTTTAGGAGCTGTCGCTTTGCGGCAGAAAGGGAGTACTCCTTTTCAAAGCGCGCTACTTCACGATTTTGATATGGTTGTGTTAGTTTTACATGAGGAACAGGATTTAGAACATATTGTTCGCCACACCATTGCCGGTGACACACGGACCCAGTCAGTCCATATTGGCCTTTCCGCTTTGGAGCGGGCTGTCATGGCGGGAGATAATAACGAGCTCCTTACTAGTTTGATGATTGGGGAAGTGATCTGGGATCCCAAAGGAATACTAGGGGATATGCGCCGGGAGATTTTACAATTTGAAGGGCCTCTTAAGGAACGAGTTGAGTTCATGGAGTTTGCACGATTCTTGCATTTGTATGTGAAATCTAAACGGTATATAGAAGCTGGCTACATTATGGATGCGTATAACTGTGTATTGATGGCTCTATATCATTGGGCAAGAATAGAAGTGAGTGAATCTGGTTCATTTCCAGAGCCGGCTGTTTGGGAGCAGGTTAAAAGTATGAACACTTCGGTCCATAAACTATATGAGGAACTAACCATCAGCACGGAGACCTTAGAGCAAAGAGTAGAGCTTGTTCTTCTAGCATGTGAATTTGGGATCATGTCCAAAATGACGGATTGTTGTGCATTGCTTTTCAATATTCTGAATAGCCGTAAGGAAGCGTGGAGTATAAAAGAATTACTACAGCATTCTGGCCTGTGTCAGTTAGAGGCTGAGTTGCCCCTAGTTTTACGAAAGCTTGTTTCTCGTTCGCTAATCCGTGAGATTACTTTATGGGCTGACGGTCATGGGGGAGAGGGTCATGCGATCCGATATACCTTATAGATAAGAAATTAGATGCAGGATTTGCCGGTAATCTATAGATAAAATAAGTAGGGATAGGGAGAGGCTGAGCACTCTCTTTTTTGTTTGCTCGCTATTATGATGCGCTCATATTTATTCTAATAAATTTATGGTTGACTCTTTCCTAGTTCATGTGTTAAATTATAACTCGTCCCTCTGACACAGAGATGTGCTTTCGAAAACATTCGAAAGACAACCGAAAAAAGAAATTAAAAAAAAGGTTGACTAAAACGAGGACGCTGTGATATATTATAAAGGTCGCTGCTGAACAACGCGACGACGAAATAAACAGCTTGATCTTTGAAAACTGAACAACGAGTGAGTAGGAAATCACGAAAGTGATATCCGAAATTAGAGAATTAATTTTCTCGTCAGATGTTTCAAAATGAGCATATCGCTCTTTTCAATACTAATTGGAGAGTTTGATCCTGGCTCAGGACGAACGCTGGCGGCGTGCCTAATACATGCAAG
>Ga0153923_100390_pt1 | contig 14844 bp, 15 predicted proteins | sample TSNJ007MetaG_FD_104682 | JGI IMG/M metagenome (GOLD analysis project Ga0153923, IMG submission 104682) | Attine ant fungus gardens microbial communities from New Jersey, USA - TSNJ007 MetaG | ecosystem: Host-associated > Fungi > Mycelium > Unclassified | place: USA: New Jersey, Brendon T. Byrne... | reverse complement strand
TTTCCTGCATACAAGGCATATTCTCAATATCTCCGGGCTCAAAACTATCTAAGCGAGATATTTCTAACAGTAATTTATCTAGCTTCAACAAGATTTCCTCATTACTAGCTATTGAACTTTTCATGAATGACAGATACTCGTTATACAGGTTTGTCTTTTCTTGAAGAAGCTCCTGAGAGAACGATGTTGATTTGTTATTCATGACACTTTCGTACTCCGACTCGTCAAAAACATTAAGCCTATTGAGGATACTTCTAACATTCAGGTAAAACAGTTTCTCTACCTCCTGAATTATGGAAGCAAACTTCTTATAACTTAATTCCGTTGGTTCAAACCTCTGATTAAGAACATTTAATAAGGTGTCTTTCTTCTTGACTATTCGCTCCAGCTGCCCTAAGGCTAGTGTAATATCATTTCCTAGTGGTTTTACTCGTCGGAACTGATTTAAAGCCTCCACATAGTCCTCATGCGTTCTGATTTGTTTAACAGGAATAACAACGGGCTGCTTAAACAGGAGTACATAACTCCCGTAAATCAACACAAGCGCACTTGCGAATAGAAGTGTTACCCCAAATGCTGTAGCGAGAGCAGTACCGCCTATTTCTACTCCTAACAGTCCGGGTGAAAGCACTATGATATTCACAGCCACCACACCAATAATTATTCCTAATAGCTTTATGTATTTTGTGACCGCCATACGTGTACCTCCTCTAGCTCCTTTAGGAATACGGTGATTATAAATAAGTGAAGAATAGTTCAGCGAGACCAACAATCAACTCCTTTAGAATTAGATAAATAACGTGCTGTTAAAGGAAAATAATTAGCGTGTAGTCCTTGTTATCAGTGATATAGATTTGGTGCGTATCATCATGTGAGCTCATTTAACCATTCCTATTTGGTAAACAATAGGTGATATTTATCCAGTGTCTTTCTATTTACGGTATTTAGCTTAAAAGGTGACAAAACTGAACATTTCATTTCTCGTCTGGATGGTATTATTTCTGGTTCACACGATCTGAACCGCTTTTTCTTCAAATCACATAATGACACTATATCATGAAAATTTTACCACATGTCACATTTTCGTTACAATAATGGATTAAGAAGTAACCTTAATCTTATTTACCATCAATACGATTCATTCGCAATTACAGAGAAATAGCCCGAAACCCTTCATGGTTTCAGGCTACACTGATCATTTCAACCACTTCCGTTAGTACCCCATTAACCGACGCTCCAAATGATTTGTAGACCCAATTTTGCAACCGCCCTCCCCCTTCAGAAGACATCCGGTCAGCTTTATAGTTTCAGCTTGAGACATCATCACTTAGTTAGAATTTTTTTCCTGCTCTATAGGCAAAAATACGATAACCTCCGTACCCACTCCCTCCTTACTTTCAATATGGATTGTTCCATCATGTTCAGTGACAATGGATTGAGCAATCGGGAGGCCTAATCCTGTTCCCCCAGTTTTACGATCACGTGACGTATCGACGCGGTAAAAGCGTTCGAATACATGCTGGATTTCTTCCTCAGCAATACCAATACCGAAATCTTTAACCTTTATCACAACATTCGTTGAATCTTTAGATATGTGTATTTCAATGGAACGGCTACTGTATTTCAAAGCGTTATCTATTAGAATGAGAAGAAGCTGCTTAATCTTAGTTAGATCGGCTATCATCCAGATCTCTCCGTCCTCTGAGTGGACTACAATACTCTGAGATTGTAGTTTCTTTACATGCGAAGAAACCTGTTCACAGCATGCGACTAGATCAAATTTCTCTATGTTAAGACTATGGTTCTGCTGCGAAGATGCTAGATCAAGCAACTGCCTCGTCATTTTCCTCATTTGTTTAGATTCCTCATAAATCGCTTCAATCGACTCCAGTTGGATTTTCTGATCATTAATACCCCAACGACGAAGCATATTGGCATATCCTTCAATGATGGTTATCGTTGTATTTAACTCATGAGATGCATCTGAAACGAATTGCTGCTGTTTATGAAAGTTTTCCTCCAATCGATCCATCATCCGATTAAAGGTTTCCGTCATATGGAAGAGCTCGTCATTCGTTTGACCGCTAGAAGGGATTTTCTTGAATATGAGGCTGCTTTCAATTTCCCGCATTGTTACGATACTATCCGATATCGGTTTTAATAATGTTCTGGATAGGAATGACGCTCCGATTACGCTAAGAAGCACGGCGCCCCCGGTTGAGAAAAGAAGAAGCGTTATGAGTAGGTTTATGTTAGATTCGAGAGTATCCATTTTCTCGACAATCTCAAATACGCCGATGACATTGTCATCAGTATGTATAGGCACTCTAACGACTAGGATTTTTTGATCATTAATATCGAGCAATTTGGAGTCGTTCCAGGAAGAAAGATTAATTTGATTGAGATCGATATCCTGTTCTTCTTGGTAACTTCGAACAACTTTTAAGTCTGAATTGAATATCCTGATCATCGAATCCTCGGGTAGATAACCCAAAATCCGGTTTTTTTCATCAGTATCCATAATAGCAAGTGGCCCGATCTTCTCGATGATTTGTTCTGATTTATTTCGTAGTAATTCGATTTCATTGCGGGTTGCAATATTAATGAATAATAAATAGATAACAAAATCCACGCTCAATAATATTAATATGACGAGCGCGGAAGTGAGCAACGTGAATTTAGTTCTGAGCTTCAACTGTCCTCCTCCCTTACACAGTAACCCACTCCCCATATCGTATGAATTAGATTAACATCAAATTCATGATCGATCTTTTTTCGGATATAACGGATATAGACATCAACTACATTCGTTTCTCCGACAAAATCATAGCCCCAGACATGATTAATGATCTGTTCCCTGCTCATTGCATGATTTTTATTTTCCAATAAGAACACGAATAGATCGTACTCCTTAGGAGTGAGCTCTATCCTTCTTCCTTCCCGTATTATTTCTCTAGACACCTTATTCACGGTTAGGTTATTAATCTGAAGCTGACTTAAAGTCGCCTTATTTGATGGATCATCCGATCGGTTGCGCATCGAGGATCTCATTCTGGCCAGAAGCTCTTCAATTTCAAATGGTTTAGTAATGTAGTCGTTCGCTCCCTGATCGAGTCCTGATATCTTCTCCGGTGTGGTATTCCGCGCGGACACTACGATAACCGGTGTTTGGATATCAACCTTCCTCAATCTTCTTAATACTTCGATTCCATTTAATTCGGGAAGCATAATATCTAGAATAATGAGCCCCCACTCTTTCGCTAAGGCTTTATCCAGCCCTTCTCTCCCGTTATTGGCTATCATTACGGAATAACCCTCATGGGTTAGCTCCAATTCGAGCAGCCGGGCTATTTTATTCTCATCCTCTACGATCAACACATCTTTAGACAACGGAACAACCCCTTTCTTTTGCTTATTATGAGTAAAAAATGTCTAAATAAGACAGGTCGTTAGAAAGAATTTTGACAAAAAGCCTAAGCATTAGCTTAGGCCTTTAAAGAGGGGATATCTTAGTCGTTTTCCGGAATGATCTTGCCCGTTGTCGCGTCAATTGTAAGTTCATGTTCTTTACTTGCCGCATTTTTGATCGTTACGGTATACGCTGTTACTCCATCTTCCGTTTCAAGCTTCACGCTAGTCACATCACCTGGCGTTTGCTTAACGGCAATATCGATGCTCTGTTGCTTACTAATTACCGGTGCTTGTGCAGCGTCGTCATTCACTTCTTTGTCGTTGTCTTGTTGACCTTTCACACCGTCGTCATTCACTTCTTTGTCGTTGTCTTGTTGACCTTTCACACCGTCGTCATCCACTTCTTTGTCGTTGTCTTGTTGACCTTTCAAGCCGTCATCGTTCACTTCTTTGTCTTTGTCTTGTTGTACTTGATCCTTCTGAACAGGAGCCGTCTCAATTCCGGTTTCTAGAGTTGCTGCATTCGTGGAAGGCAATAAGGCTGCTCCCACAATACCTCCACTAACGAGCGCAAGAGTAAGAGCACCGACCATTATTTTTTTGTTCATTATTAATTAATTCCTCCTAGTTAATATTTGATTACAGTCCCAATTGTAGTACAGGGTTCTGAGATCAGTAAGTGATTACTATGAGAAATTGATGAGAAATACTCAACCGCGTACTTTGGCACTTCGTTTATCAAGCATCCGTTGATATATCCAAATAGAAACAGCTAACCATGTGCCGCTCGCCAGATAGCCACCTACAACATCGCTAGGATAATGGACTCCCAAATATATTCGACTAACACCGATCGCTACAATCATAATAGAACCAATAATGATAAGAAGAACGCGAGTAAACGCAACTCGAGCATGTTTCCACAACAGAAAACACAATACACCGTAAAGGGTAAAGGCTGTCATGGAGTGCCCGCTGGGAAAACTATACCCATTCGCTTCCACGATTCGATGTAAAGTTGGGCGAGCGCGGTGAAAAATCAGTTTCAATACGACATTCAATAGCGCAGAACCCGCGATTACGCCAACAAAGAAAAGTAATTCCCAGCGAAACTTCAATACGGCATAAAGCACAACCATGATTATTATCGTAATTATCGTAATCGGAAGACCCGATCCAATAAAGGTAAAAAACTTCATGATAGGTGTTAAAACAACGTTCTCCTGTCCTTGGATAAGAGAAATCAACCTGTTATCGAACCCTGCAATATTCTGCTCGCCAACTAAGATTGCGATTAACGCAAATCCGGTAGCACAAACAAGGCTTATAATGAAAGATTGGGTAAAGACGAGTTTTAGGTTCATTTAGAAGCTCCTTGGTAAGGTTATTATAACGACGGTACCCTCATGTTCAACACTCGTAGGTGAATACTACCCGCGGGTAATTCAACTAATCGCTAAGCCTTAGCACTCTTATACTTTTGCATCAATCGAAATATCTCCAGTAAAATAACATTTAAGCTAATCCATGTTCCACCGAATAAGTATCCGGCAGAGACATCGCTTGGATACTGAATGTTAAGAAAAATAGAACTAATACCTACTAATAGACAAATGACAATAACAACTAAACTTAATGTAATGCGAGTTTTCACGTCTCTAAAATGACGGCCCAGCAAATATGCTGTAAAACCATAAACTGTAAGGGCGTTGAAGGTTTGCTCACTAGGGAAATTGAAGGTCGTTGGACTTATACTAAGAAACAACAAATGCAAACCCTCAATTAGTACTTTACCTCCGACAATGACAACAGCCAAAAAACTCATTTCAAGCAAGCGGACCTTACTTTTCATCCACATACACCCAATAGCCAGAACAACTATTGGCACGAAAACATAATAAGATCCCAAAAGTGCGAAGCGATTCATGAGATCCTTCCAGCTTGAATTAAATATTTGATGGATCATATAAGAACCGACTTCGTCAAATAAAGCAAACTCATGAGCTAAAAAATCTTCAATCAATCCGATCAACAAGGTGAAAAATAAAACTAAACTGGCAAATGCGCAAATGATGATTACCTTTATCTTGCGAATGGAATTATAACGCACTAGGCCGTTACTCAGGATACTTAACAACTTGTCCTTGATTTGATTCCTATAGTTCCGATACATGTATATGCCAATAAAAATACCGACTAATATCACTCCAAAAATAATCATATACATATTAATCTTATGATGGTATTGCTCCCACTTTGGACCTAATAATTCTCCAAGCAAAATGAAGACACTTACCCAAAAGAAAGCGCCTGAATAGGCGAAAATGGCATACTTTCGAAAAGAGAGCTTTGTTGTACCTGAGAAATAGCCCGTAATATGACGGACACCCGGGATGAAATAAGCAATAATCAGAACTTTGTACCCGTATTTTTGGTACCACTTGGACACCATATCAAGCTTATCGGTGCCTAAATGAACACGGGTGCCGTATTTTTCAAAAAATGGAGTGCCTAATTGATATCCAATCCAATAGGATAAAGTAATCCCTAAAGATGTTCCTGTACCAGCAGCAACAATACATAACAACCAATTCAGTTTTCCCTCAAAAACGGCAAGCCCTGCATAACTCATCAAAAGCTCCCCGGGGAGAGGTAGTGCAAGCATTTCAAGCAAAAGGGCAAAAAAGAGTACCCAATATCCGTAATGTTCCAATAAGTTGATTAACATACCTAATAGGTTACCCCATTTCACTGCTACATATTTAAGCGCATATAATTTCATATGGTATTCTCGGATACCAACTTCACTGCATACTGCCGAAAGTTATTGTTTCGGGCAACTACTCGGCTACCCGCTATGAGATAACTGTCACCGACAGTCCAAGTGTGACTTAACTTGTTCTTTCTTCTAATTGCCACATAATTATGTGGTGAGGATGCGTAAATCCGAAATCCTTCAGCTCGGCACTTTGATAAAAAGTTCACATCTTCTCCTAATGAAACGTTAGCGAAGCGTACACGCTCGAAAACCTTTCTTTTGAATAATAACGTCCCACCTGAAACCGAACCTAGAAATCTATGTTGCTGTCTAGGAAACCGCATAAGGAGCAGCTTCCTACCTTCAAGATAAGTTAAGTATGCCTTCTTCCCTATAACGTCTGCTCCCGTTTGTTTGATGTACTTTATCTGCTCAAGCAAATAATAGGGTGAATAATAATCGTCATCATCAAACTTGGCGATATAGGGATATTTTGATTTGTTAATCCCATAGTTTAGGCATTTACCCAATGAAACTTTCTCCGAAACTTTATATATTGAAATGTTCTTATAGGCTTGCGTTTGTTTTCGATATTTGTCCAACACCATGCTATCTTTATTCAAAACTATAATCAACTCTTTCATCTGATAGCGCTGAGTTTTGAAATTCGCAATGATATCTTTAAAATATTGGGGCCGGTTCGTGCAAGTAATAATGGAAACTCCTCTTAGATCTTTAGACATAACCCTCTTCAACTCCCTATTATCATCTCATATAAAGTATGAATAGGATTTGTTAAAGGAGCGGCTAATAACATAGAATAAAGATCTATATTTGAACGAGCTTTGCCTCTTAAATGTGAAATCGATAGACCGCACCCCATACTGTTACGATAAATGGTAGATTGGATGAATCCAAGTCTGGTATTCTAGGTTTTCTGACCATGATTGTCACTGAAAACCCTTTCGTTGTGATTGTACCCAGGTTGTCCTATAATGAGTACGCAACAATCCAATAGGAGAATGGAGACTCAATCATGAAGAACTGTAAGCAGCGAATCTTTTCAATATTTATACTTGTATTCATTCTCTCTTCTACAATCCCGTTTAGAATGACAAGTCATGCTGCAGTAAATCCAGTTTCAAAAAAGTACAAAGTCGATCATATTGTCGTGGTCGTGGAAGAAAATCATTCGTATCGGGAAATCTATAATAATTCTAACGCTCCATATATGAATCATTTGATGAACAATGGTGCAAACCTGGTCAACCATTACGCGATTGAGCACCCAAGCCAACCAAACTATTTAGATTTATTTTCCGGAAACAACCAAGGCGTTACTAACGATAAAACACCGAAACATCAATTCAAAACAGATAATCTCGCTTCCGAATTAATTGCAAAGGGTCTCACATTCGGAGGATACTCTGAGGGTTTACCGAATATTGGATTTTCGGGGCCTTATGATCTGAAAACAAACTATGCTCGAAAACATAATCCATGGGTAAATTTCACTAATATTCCTACGAGCGTAAATATGCCTTTTACCAGCTTCCCTAAAGACTATTCCAAGCTTCCTACCATTTCTTTTGTCATTCCGAATATGGATCACGATATTCACGATGGAACAGTAAAGGAAGCCGATCTTTGGTTAAAAGGGAATCTTTCCGCTTACATAAAATGGGCAGAAAAGCACAATAGTCTTCTCATCCTTACTTGGGATGAGGACGATATGAGCGCTAAAAATAAAATTCCAACAGTACTCTTTGGCCCAATGGTGAAAAAAGGAACCTACAATGTGAAATCGAATCATTATTCGCTTCTACGTACGATTGAAGATATTTACGACTTACGACAATTGGGTAAAAGTAAACAAGCGAAGCCAATCAAAATTTGGAAATAATTAAACCCTCATTATGTTATCCCTCCTTTAATAAATTTTTAATTTCAGAAAAAACTACGCTGCGACCATTTCTCGGTTAAGTACCGAGAAATGGTCGCAGCGTAGTTTTACGTGTACTTTATATGGACGATGTTCTTGTCCTCCGACATATTTGTAACCTTATGAACACTATGAGAGCGGGTTCTCATCTCTTCTCGTCTTGGTCAGGTATATGACTATGATTAAGATCGTTACGAGGAAGATCGCACTTGTTACTACCGTGCCCAGTTCAAGGCCACCCTCAACGCGGGGCTGTGACAGGTAATCGCCAAGAGAGGCGCCGAGAGGACGGGTCAAAATGTAGGCCATCCAGAAGGCAAACACTGCATTCAGCTTGAAGAAGTAGTGGGCGAAAGTCACCACCCCGATCAGTGCAGCAAACATGAGCGCTGACACCAAGTATCCCAAATTGAGACCCTCCGCTGTGAGGTCACCGGCTGCAGTACCCAAGGCAAAGGTGAACAGGATAGTCAACCAGTAAAACGCTTCTCGCTTGCTCGTGTAGATGGAGTGAATGGAGAGTGTCTTCTCACTCGTGTACCAAGCGACAAAGGTCGCCAGTAGCGCGATGGTGAAGATGATGGTAGTCGTCTCCAGACTGACCCCGAGGTTGTCCACGAGGTTGTCGGTGACCAGCGTGCCGACAACGCTGATCAGCACGACCGCGAGCCAATAGATCCCTGGCACGTACTTCCTCGACCTGAACTGATAAAATAACGTGATGAGTAAAAGGCCACTCATGACAAAGGTCGTGATGGTCAAGCCCAAGTTCAGGTTTACATTCAGAAAATCTGCGGCCGTCTCGCCCACTGTGGTTGCCAAGATCTTGATGATCCAGAAGAAGATTGTGACTTCTGGAACCTTGTTCAACAACTGTAAGCCCCGTGGTTGGGCGATCGCGGATTTTTCATGATTTTCCATTTATGACTCCCCCATATTCCCCTTTTTTTGACCACATTCGACCAACTAACTGTACACGCTTCACATTAAAAAATAATGAGAATTACATAGTTGTTATAAAAAGAATTTTTCCCTATATCAAAGAAAAAATTCTATTTTTTTTAACGAATAGCCCTAGAGTTATATGTACAGGATGGTTTGTCTTGTAGCGCAATGTCGATCCTGTAGAATTTCGGAATAAGGCTTCCTGATGACGGTTTATCTTCAATATTATTAATAGAACTACAATTCACTTCCGCAACTGAAAATGAGCTAACGTCAATAAGAGATTCATGTGGATTTTCTCATAGTTTTATAATAATTGGCGAAATGCCATTGGGTGACAAGCGTTGCAGCCACTACTAGAAAGTGTTGGGTAAAAATGATGTGTTATGGTTATTTCAGGTGATCAGCACCTTCTCAATTAGCACATCAAGGGAGGCCCATTATGAATATGAATCCTAAAAGACGTTTTAGTAAGTCGTTGGTCGGTGCCACATTGAGCCTTTCGATCGCTTTGTCGGCAGGCACGATGTTTACAAATACGCATTCGGCTTATGCCGCAAGTTCTTCTATCGCTGACAACGTGATTACGACTGGTAAGCAGTTCTTAGGTATTCCTTATCAATTCGGAGCCAAATCGAACAATGCCAGTGCGTTTGACTGTTCTTCGTTCACGCAATACGTATTCAAACAAGGCGGGATCAACATCCCTCGCTCGTCTAAACAACAATCGAACGTAGGAATATTCGTGTCTAGAGACCAATTGCAACCCGGTGATTTGATTTTCTCGGATACCAATCGGGACGGCGTTATTAACCATGTAAGTCTCTATATCGGTAACGGACAACTTCTGCACACATACAGGGCCGGTATCGGTGTTACGATTTCAAATTTCGCAGGCAGCACATGGGACCGGACTTACGTTACAGCACGCAGAGTGCTTCCGTAGATTGGACAACCTATCGTGAAGACTTCGGCCGACAACCATTACGAATCCTCAGCAAAGTAAACCGTCGGTAAAACATCCTATGGTAAACTGTCCAGCACAAAGAGATAACTAAGATGGAAATCCACTATTGACTGTACGTCAAAGTGGATTTCCATACTTAATGTCCAAAAAATAATCTGACGTATAAACAAAAAAAAGCCCATGGAGTCCTAACATATTCGTTAGTACCCCATAGGCTTGTTCATTGTTATTTAAAATACTTTCGTCGTCCAAGACTCGTAATTCCAGATTTCTGTTGCAATATCCTGATAGAATTCAGGTTCGTGAGAGGACATCAGGATGGTTCCCTTGAATGCTTTCAAAGCACGCTTAAGTTCTTCCTTCGAATCGATATCCAAATGGTTCGTAGTTTCATCTAATACGAGTATATTTGTCTCCGTATTAATGAGTTTACATAGACGCACTTTGGCTTTTTCTCCATCACTCAGAAAAGCGATCTTGCTCTCAATATGCTTCGTAGTTAGTCCGCAATTCGCAAGGGCAGCACGTACTTCATATTGTGAAAGAGACGGGAACGTTTCCTTGATTTTACCGACTTCATCAAGTAGCTTCTTGATTTCTTCCAGTGTTCTGTCATACATATCGTTCATTTCTTTTTCGATGTCAAACATGTATTGAAATGCACTTCGCAATACATCTTGAGTCGTTAACCCTTGCGTAAACGATAGGCTTTATTGAAATTGCGTTAATAAATGTCGAAATCATAGTTTTCCTGCGATTACCCAAGAAATAATTTAGAATAGGAGGAATACTTTTATAACCACTATACATTTTAAACCCCTAAATTCATATAATGCTTTAGTGCAATTTTGTAGATAAAGTGCATTCCAACGTATACTATCCCGACCATATATCATATTTAAATATTAGTAAAAAAAAATCCCATGGACTCCTAACATATTCGTTAGCGTCCATAGGCTTATTTATGTTTTTTTAAAATACTTTCGTCGTCCAAGATTCACAATTCCAGATATCTGTTGCAATATCCTGATAGAATTCTGGTTCGTGAGATATCATCAGGATAGTTCCCTTGAATGCTTTCAAAGCACGCTTGAGTTCTTCCTTCGCATCGATATCCAAATGGTTCGTAGGTTCATCTAATACGAGTATATTGGTCTCCGTATTAATGAGTTTACATAGACGCACTTTGGCTTTTTCTCCACCACTCAGAACAGCGATCTTGCTCTCAATATGCTTCGTGGTTAGTCCGCATTTCGCAAGGGCAGCACGTACTTCATATTGCGATAGAGACGGGAACGTTTCCCATATTTCCTCGATACAAGTATTATAATTGCCTTCTTTCATCTCTTGCTCAAAATAACCAATCTCCTGGTTATAGCCAAGCTCTACTGAACCAGACAAGGGCTGAATTTCACCAAGAATACTACGTAACAAGGTTGTTTTCCCGATCCCATTCGCACCAACAAGTGCAATCTTTTGTCCACGTTCCATAATCAAATCCAATGGACGAGATAATGGCTCCTCATAACCAATAACAAGACCTTTAGCTTCAAAAATAACTTTTCCGGCTGTTTTGCCTTCCTTGAAATTAAACTGTGGCTTCGGTTTGTCTTTCGAAAGTTCGATGACATCCATCTTGTCGAGCTTTTTCTGTCTGGACATCGCCATATTACGGGTAGCCACACTCGCTTTGTTACGAGCAACGAAGTCTTTCAGCTCTGAAATTTCTTGTTGTTGTCGGTTAAATGCAGATTCAAGCTGAGTTTTTCTCATTTCATAAACCTGTTGGAATTGTTCATAATCACCAACATAGCGAGTCAGCTTTTGATTTTCCATATGATAAATCAGGTTAATTACACTATTCAAGAATGGCATATCATGTGAGATTAGAATGAAGGCATTCTCATACTCTTGCAGATAACGTCTCAACCATTCAATATGTTGCTCATCCAGATAGTTCGTCGGCTCATCCAGCAGCAAGATATCTGGTTTCTCTAGCAGCAACTTCGCAAGTAGAATTTTCGTACGTTGTCCTCCACTAAGGTCGTTCACGTCGCGATCTAGTCCAATGTCTGTGATCCCGAGTCCACGTGCCGTCTCTTGCACCTTCGCATCGATCATATAGAAATCTTGACTCGTTAGCGTGTCTTGAATTGTACCAACTTCTTCAAGTAACTTCTCCAGTTCTTCAGGTGTTACATCACCCATCTTGCCATACATATCATTCATTTCTTGCTCAAGGTCGAACAAGTATTGGAATGCACTACGTAATACATCTTGAATCGTTAGCCCTTTCGTTAGAACAGCATGCTGATCAAGATAACCGACACGCACCCGTTTGGACCATTCAACTTTACCCTCATCGGGCTGCAACTTGCCTGTAACAATATTCATAAAAGTAGATTTACCTTCGCCGTTCGCACCAAATAATCCAATATGCTCGCCTTTGAGAAGACGGAATGCAACATCCTTGAAGATTGCGCGATCTCCAAAGCCATGACTTAATCCTTCAACATTTAATATGCTCATGTATAGACACCTTTTTCATATATTTTTATCGTTATATTATAAGCAGGATTAAGTAAAAACTCAATGGAGAAACTTTTTTTGATCATATTTATGTTGGATAAGTTGTTGTGTACAATCTTCACAATTAAACATTAACTAACAATATTAAAGTTACTTGACAATATACACACGATTCAGTATTATTATTTTAAATAGAAGATACTGTAAATAATGACACCTAGAGCAACATTTTTATTTGAAATATATTTATGCCTTATAGATTTTATTGGTGGTCTAGTTCATGAGTTTTGGGGAAAAATATTTAGTAAAACAACTACTGAGGAGGAAATAACATGTCAAAATTAAATATCGGAATTATCTTGGGAAGTACTCGTCAAGGTCGTGTGAGTCCACAAGTGGGAGAATGGGTAAAACGTGTCGCTGATCAACGTGGCGATGCGAACTATGAAATCATAGATATTGCGGAATTTAAACTTCCAATATTCGGGGAAGCGGATGCTACAGAACAAGCAACAGCATGGAATACAAAGCTTGCTAGCTTAGATGGGTTCGTATTTATCGTCTCAGAATACAACCACAGCATAACAGCGTCATTGAAAAATGCACTTGATTATGCACGTGATGCTTGGAACAATAAAGCAGCAGGTATCGTAAGTTATGGTTCTGTAGGTGGCGCTCGTGCAGCTGAACATCTACGCGGTATCTTGGGTGAATTGTCTGTAGCGGACGTTCGTGTTCATCCAGCCTTGTCCCTATTCACTGATTTTGAGAACGGAACTGTGTTCAAACCGGCAGATATGCATCTTACCAATGTAAACGGCATGCTTGATCAAGTACTTGCTTGGAGCGGTGCATTGAAAACGCTGCGTTAATATCAACTTCCACACCTCTTTCATAAGAGGTGTTTTTTTATCTCACAAAAGATTACTTCTATCCTCTTCATAGCTTAAAAAATTCATCTAACAATGTATTTATTCAATTTATATATCATCACATTGGAGAAAACGGGTATAGATTCCCTTGCAAACTAAACGATGCTTGTCCTGTTTCTTCCGATACGATAATGACAAGCGCATCACATATTTCAGATAACCCAAGTCCTGCTCGTTCCCAGTTTCTTCTGTTCAGTCTCCCTCTGAGTTAAAGGCAAAACGTTTGCTGCAGAAATAATTTTATCGCCTTGTATTAGGACTGCGCCATCATGTAGAGGACCACCAGGAGTGAAAATGGATTCTAGCAACGAATATGTCAACGTCGCAGAAATCATTACGCCCGGCGTAATAAAATTATCGATGTCATCTGATCTTTCTACTACAATAAGTGCTCCATGACGCCGTTGTGATAAGTGGGTAATCGCTTGAGATAACTCATCATATCTAGCTGTATAAGGGGCGAGAAAACATTTTAAATAAAAGGTTGAGGCAAGCGATTCCGTATCTACAAATTGTTCTTTCATATTATGGAACTCGTTCAACAAACAGTTACCAGCTTCGTGTTCTAATCCGTGGATCAATGCATCGATGGATAAGCTTAATTGTAGAAGTCTATTCTTTACTTCAACTTGCATTGGAGAGACGTCACATTGTATATCATCCATTCTTCCACCCCGCTTAAATGTTTGAATCGTGTTTAAAACGACGAATAATACTTCTATTTTGCTTACCAACCTTTTGTTCTATACATCCCAGAAGCATGCCCACAGCCGCGACTTCCTTCTTTCCAAATTCAGTTACCATGTTACTCTGTAATTAAACTAACTAAATTAAAGTTACTTGACAAAACTCATTGAATTGATTATGATTATCTCAAGTCAAAGATACTTCAAATAAAGTCATCTACGAATACGACTTATATTAATTGTTTAAATATAGTATTAAGCTTTATAAATATAATTGGTGGTGTGGTTAATGGGTTTTTGGGGAAATATATTTGGAAGAACAACTACTAAGGAGGAAACAACAATGTCAAAATTAAATATCGGAATTATCTTAGGAAGTACTCGACAAGGTCGTGTGAGTCCACAAGTAGGAGAATGGGTAAAACGTGTCGCTGATCAACGTGGCGATGCGAACTATGAAATCGTAGATATCGCGGATTTTAAACTTCCACTATTAGGAGAAGCGGATGCTACAGAACAAGCAACAGCATGGAATACAAAGCTTGCTAGCTTGGATGGGTTCGTATTTATCGTCTCAGAATACAACCACAGCATAACAGCGTCATTGAAAAATGCACTTGATTATGCACGTGATGCTTGGAACAATAAAGCAGCAGGTATCGTAAGTTATGGTT
>Ga0153923_100389_pt1 | contig 14862 bp, 12 predicted proteins | sample TSNJ007MetaG_FD_104682 | JGI IMG/M metagenome (GOLD analysis project Ga0153923, IMG submission 104682) | Attine ant fungus gardens microbial communities from New Jersey, USA - TSNJ007 MetaG | ecosystem: Host-associated > Fungi > Mycelium > Unclassified | place: USA: New Jersey, Brendon T. Byrne... | reverse complement strand
CCAAGATCTGTAATTCCAACGCGCCATATGTGGATGAAATTATTGTTAACCCCACAAAGTTTATGGGTCCGGACGACGCGGATTATGCCGTTGCTTTCGCCATTCCCGCCGACTGGGACGGTGTCAAGCTGATGGCACTGCCGGGACAGCACCACAAGCGCGAACATATTGAGGCTCCGTTCAACAAGATCGGTGATGTGGAATCTCTGACGATATTTGATGATACCTTCATTCCTTATGACCGCGTGTTCATGTGCGGGCGCGACCACGAGAATGTATGCCGTTACGCAGGCTACCTTGCGCTGATGTTTGCCCACTATCACAGACATAGCTACACCGGCTGTAAAACCGCCGTTTCCGAAGTAATCGCCTCGCAAGCAGCGCTGATCGCGGATGTGAACGACATTGCCAAGGAAGGCCATGTGCGCCAGAAGCTGTGCGATATCATTCAGACAGCGGAACTGGTATTTGCGGCAGGTCAGGCAAGCGCGTACCGCGCGACCGAGTTTCCGTCGGGACAGTGGGTGCCGGACGAGATCCTCACAAATGCGGGCCGCAGGCTTGCGGGACACAACATTTACCACGAATACGAGACTCTGGCCGACCTTACAGGCGGCGTGTGCGCATCACTGCCGACGGAAGCAAGCTTCTACGCCGACGAAACAGCGGAGCTGTGCCATAAGTACATCATGCGTAATCCGGACTATTCTCCGGAGGACACACACCGCGTGCTTCGCATGATGGAAGACAAGCTGTGCGACGCGTTTGAAGCAGCTCAGGCGGTAGCCGGCGTACATGGCGGCGGAAGTCCGCTGATGGAGGAAATCGCCATGATGAGCCGCTACGATCTTGAGGAACTGAAAAAGATCGCGAAATATCTTGCCGGTCTTGAAGGTTACGACAAGTGCCCGCGTTATGAGCGCGCCACGGCTACGCCGAGAGCAATGCTCGCCCGTTTTGACGCGATGAAAATGGCCAAGAAATAATAGAGAAACGTTCTAAGGCAAATAAAAATGGCCGGAATCCGTAGGATTCCGGCCATTTTTAGTGCAGGGCTATTATTGATTCGTGTAATTGGGGGAGCGTTTTTCCAGGAAGGCGGTCATGCCTTCCAACTGGTCATGGGAGGAAAATGACAGTCCAAACATAAGATTTTCAAAGTATTTGCCTGCGGCCGATCCGTATGCCTCGCCGCTGTTTACCGCTTGTTTAGCCAGCATCAGGGCGACAGCGGGTCTTTCCATTAATTTGGCGGCAAGTTGAAGTGCCTTATCATGTACCTGCTCGTCCGGCACAACCTCTGTCGCGAGACCCAGCGAAAGAGCTTCCGCCGCCTTTATATTCTTTCCCAGCATGATTACTTCTTTTGCTTTTGACGCGCCGGTAAGCCGCATGAGACGCTGGGTTCCGCCGGCGCCGGGCAGGATCCCTAAGCCTACCTCCGGCAGGCCCAGTTTGGCGCTTTCGCCCATTACCCGAAAGTCGCAAGCCAGAGCCAACTCACATCCGCCGCCCAATGCAGGGCCGCATATGGCCGCTATTACGGGAAAAGGAAGATTTTCGATCATGTCGTTGATTTGATGGCCAAAGCGGGAGGTTTCCATGGCCTCCATCGGATTGGCCGTCAACATTTCCTTTATATCTGCGCCGGCGGCAAAAACCTTGTCACCGCCGGTAATTATCACTACCCGCACCGCGGGATTTTGCCTTAGGGAATTCAAGGCGGATTCCATATCTTTATTTAACGCTGTACAAAGCGCATTAAACGCTTTCGGACGGTTCAAACGGATCGTGGCGACGCCATTTTCGATCGTTAGAATGATATTTGAATATTCCATTGCTCACACTCCTTAATTTATTTAGCAGGCTTAATACAGGCATGGCATTAACGTCTCTATCCTACTTTTATAGCAATTTTCATGCCAAATCCGCGTGGGGAGACGATACAGCTTCGATCCTGGTTATTCTGCCAGATTCATAAGTCCGTATTTTTCAAGTTTTTCATAAAAGGCTCTGCGTGATATGCCCAACTCCCGGATCGCCAGGCTTTTATTGCCTTGACATGCCTTGATCGCTTCGATCATATAATCCCGTTCCAATAGGGCAGTGGCGGTTTTGATGTTGAAGCGGCCGCTGTCATCGGTTTCGTCGATGGGCAGTTTCGGCTTCAGATACTGCGGCAGGTCTTTAATGACAATCGTTTCCGAGGTGCGAACAACACTGGCATATTCCAATACGTTTTGCAGCTCTCTTACATTTCCCGGCCAGTCATATTCCTGTAAAATTTTCATAACCGAGGGCGAGACGGTGACCTTTTCGCCGGGAGCCATGCGCTTGAGAAAAACCCGCACCAGAGGCATGATATCCTCTCGTCTTTCCCTAAGAGAGGGAATTGTCAGTGATATGACGTTGAGCCGGTAATACAGATCTCCGCGAAAGGTTCCGGCGTCTATCATTGCTTTCAAATCCCTGTTTGTGGCTGTGATAACACGTATATTAAGGGGAATGCTCCTGGTTCCGCCGACGCGCTCCAGTTCACGCTCTTGCAGCACCCGCAGCAGCTTTGCCTGCATATTGAAGCTCATGTCCCCGATTTCGTCAAGGAATATAGTGCCGTTATTGGCCAGCTCAAATTTTCCCATTTTTCCGCCTTTGCGGGCACCGGTAAAGGCTCCTTCCTCATATCCGAACAACTCGCTTTCCAGCAGGTTTTCCGGTATGGAGGCGCAGTTGACCTTGATCAGCGGATTCGTGCTGCGTTTACTGGCGTTATGTATCGTTTTTGCCATGACCTCCTTGCCAACGCCGCTTTCTCCTAATATAAGTACAGTGCTGTCCGTAGGGGCGACTCTGGCAGCCAGCTGCAGGGTCTTTTTATGTTCATTGTTTACGCAAACATACTCCTGAAATGATTGGGGCAGCTGTTCGTCTCTTAGCTGCTCCTGTAAATAATCGGTCATTTCCTTTGTCCGCTTTAAATCCTCCGATATCCGTATGAGCTCGGTAACATTATTAAACATACTTGTTACTCCCCAAAAATCGCCCTGCTTGTTGTATAGCGGAAGAGTTACGCCGATTGCGTTTATTTTAAGGGATTCCACATATTCGACAACATCGCATATCGGCTCCCTCGTTTTGAGCACCTTTAACGCCAGTGCCTTAGGCTCGATTTCTCTGAGGCTCTTCCCCAGCACCTTTTTTGGAGAGATTCCAAGACGTGTCGTATATTCCCGGTTAATGTAAACAATGGTTTCGTTTTGGTCAATGATCAATATCGCGTTCTGCACGTTATCAAGAATATTAAGCAATAGCTCCACATCCATTCCGATAAGTTCAGGGGTAATAATTGAGCGGTGCTGGGTTTTCTCTGCCAAGTCTCTTTCCTCCTGATATATAATCATATTTAAAGCATATCTAAGGTCCATTATAGCATACTCCGGGCTGCGTCCACAACCTAATATTGAGTCAAAACATCACGCTGTATATTAAATATACACAATACTTACAGATAAAATGTCGATTTTGTATATATAATGCACACCCGGTCATGGGTTCCACCTATTTTTGAGCCTATTTCAGTTTGGCACAGTTATTGCTTTATAGAAAGACAGGCATAGATAGACAGGCAATGTATTAACGTTTTTTCAGACATCGCGCAACAAAATGTAACAACAAAACTGTGAAAGGAAGGAATCAATATGAAGAACAAGGTATGTACGGCGGAAGAGGCCGTCAGCTTGATTCGTGACGGGGATGCTTTTGTTCCCTGCGGATTTATTCGCTCGATCGCTCCTGAAGAAGTGATAAACGCACTTGAAAAGCGTTTTCTTGATACGGGGCATCCAAAGAATTTAACGCTGATCCACAGCGCGGCCAGCAGCGAGCTTTTTACGGGAGGAAACGTAGGACTCAACAGGTTAGCCCATGAGGGTCTGATTACGCGCTCCTTTACTGGTTTTTACGGACACTGCGACCGGTTGAAGGAAAGGGTTAAAACGGATGCGGTTGAAGCGTATAACTTTCCCTTAGGTATCATTTCGCAAATTTTACGAAATTATGCCAAAGGCAAGGACGGCGAAATGACCAAAATAGGCCTGAAAACATATATTGATCCTCGCGTAGAAGGTGGCCGTTGGAACAAGGAGTTCACCCCCAGTGGTGAGTGGATAAAGGTAGTCGAATTTTTAGGCGAGGAATATCTGTACTTTTCCACACCCAAGCCAAACGTTGCTATCCTGCGTGGTACAACTGCCGATGAATATGGCAATGTTACATTAGAAGACGAAACCATGTACTCCCTGGTACGGGTGGCGGCCATGGCTGTTAAGCAAAACGGCGGTACGGTTATCGTTCAGGTTAAGAATCTTGTCAAGGGCGGTTCATTAGATGCGCAGGCGGTAATAATTCCCGGTATTTTTGTAGATCGCATTGTGGTGTGCACCGATCAGGAAAACCTGCACAGGCAGACGGCTGGGTATTTATACAATCCAATATACTCAGGTCATCTTAAAGAAACAAACCAGACGATAAAAAGCATGCCGCTTAACATAAACAAGATAATGGCACGGCGCTGCGCCATAGAACTGACAGTCGGCGACAATGTAAACCTTGGTGTCGGGAACCCGGAGAATGTAGGAGCGGTGGCGACTGAGGAAGGCTGTCAGGATATGATAGCCCTTACCGTAGAGGCCGGCGCTATCGGTGGCTCTCCACTGGCCGGTCAGAATTTTGGCGCAACCTCAAACGCATGGGCAATCATGGACGAAGACCGTATGTTTGACTTTTATCACGGCGGCGGACTTGATATTGCGTTTTTAGGTCTGGCGGAAGCGGATGCCGCCGGAAACGTGAACGTATCTAAATTTAAAGGTACGATCATGGGCTGCGGAGGTTTTATCGAAATCACACAACCGACGAAGAAGATCGTCTTTATGGGGACCTTTACCGCCGGCGGACTTAAAGCTGAATGCAAGGACGGCAAGCTGGTGATCCTGCAGGAGGGCAAGAATATAAAATTCAAGAAAAATGTTGAGCAAATCACCTTCTCCGGCGAATACGCCAATGAAACCGGGCAGGATATCCTTTATGTAACCGAGCGCGCCGTATTTAAGCTGACCCCCAAAGGGATGAAATTAGTAGAAATCGCGCCGGGTATCGATCTGCAGAAGGATATATTGGCAAAGATGGAGTTTGAGCCGATAATAGAAGATGATGTAAAGCTGATGGACGAAAGCTTTTTTCGGGAAGGTACCATCGGTCTTAAAAGTATAATTGAGTCTAAGGAGGAGTAATATTATGGCAAATCGTACAATTCAAATGCCTGTATTTGATCTTACAGGAAAAACCGCTATCATTACCGGCGGCACAAAAGGTATTGGCTTCGGCATCGCGGCAACCTTTGCCAACTTTGGCGCTAATGTTATTATCACCGCCCGTACCGCATCGGCTGTCAAAGAGGCAGCAGAGGATATCAACAAAAACTATGCGGCCAAAGGTGCGTCCTGTATTGGCGTTCCTGCGGATTCCTCCAAACAGGCGGATATTGATAACGTCATAAGTGAGGCTCTCAAAGCTTTTGATGAAGTGAACATCCTTGTAAACAACGCCGGAATAGCAGGAAAAACAGCAAAAGTCTTAACGGATGAATGCAATGAGGAAAACTTTGAAAATGTCATTAATACGAACTTAAAGGGTGTATTTCTGTTCAGCCGGTCGATTGCTAAGCAGTTTGTCGCTCAGGGCAAAGGCGGAAAGATTATCAATGTTGCTTCCGTTGGCGGGCTTATCGGAGGACCGGGTGTAATCGCGTATGGCGCGTCAAAGGCCGGCACCATCAGCCTGACCAAAACCCTGGCGAATGAACTTGGCCGCGATAACATCACCGTAGTAGCATTCTGCCCCGGATATGTAGTCACACCGCTGAACGAAGACGTTTTTTTAGATGCAGAAGGCAACCACACTAAGATTTATGATCTTTCGGCCAAGAATACAGCCGTCCGCCGTTTGGGCGAGATCGAGGAAATTGCGGGTCCCGTTACGGCTTTTGCCTGCGACTGTTTTTCCTATGTGACCGGTACGACAATTGTACTCGATGGCGGTCAAACGATTGGCAGATAAAAAAATCAGGGAAATTTAGAGAGGAGAACGAAATATGCCAGTTATTAGTCTGATCGGAATTATTGTGGCTGTTGCATTTATGATTATTTTCGCTTTTAGAGGCTTTCCGGCGATTATCCTCGCTCCAGTATGCGCAATCATCGTGCTTATTTTCGGAGGGCAGAATGTCCTGGAAGGCATGACTGTCACCTATATGGGCGGCTTTGCCAGCTTTATGCAGAGGTTCTTTTTGGTATTTTTTGTCGGTTCCGTTTACGGTTCTATCATGGGCGACAGCGGGGCGGCAAAATCAATCGGCATAAAATTTGCCCGGATTGCCCAAAAATCAAAAAGCAACGCTAAGCTGTTCACGATCTTCGCGATTATTGCTATTTCTACCATTCTTGCTTACGGCGGAATCAGTAACTTCGTGATTATGTTTACCGTACTTGCCATCGCGAGAGAGCTCTACCATGAGATGGATGTTCCCTGGAGATTATTCGGCTGCCAGGTAGTTGGTTCGGGATGTCTTGCTATGACCATGCTTCCCGGGTCTCCTTCCACACCGAACGTTGTCGCATCTGCCGCCTTGGGAACTACGCCTCTGGCCGCACCAATGCTGGGTATGATAGCCGTCATCATTGAATTGGTGTTAAGTACGATCTATATCAAATGGGAGCTTGACCGGGCCGCGAAGAACAACGAGGGCTTTTTGCCAACCGGCACCGACATCGGCCAAACACGTGTGGAAGCGGACGCGGATTTCAAGGAGCTTAATATTGTTGCCTGCCTGGCTCCGTCGGTTGTGTTGTTGATTGTTCTGAATGTGTTTAAACAGCATATTGTCGTATGCACACTTCTGGCAATTGCGCTTACCTTCATCCTGTATTGGAAGCGCTGGGAGAATAAGCTGAAAACAGTTATGAACGGAGCGAACATTGCAATCAACGCCTCTGTTCTGGTTTCTCTGTGTACTGCACTTGGCACGGTTATTACAGCTACGGAAGGTTTCCAGTTCATTATCTCCGCCATTGAGAAAATACCGGGAACACCCCTCATTCAGCTTATCGTCGCGGTAAACCTGATGGCGGCTTTCTCGGGATCTTCCGCCGGCGGCCTTACGGTTGCGCTGGACGTTTTGGGAGAACGGTTTATTGCCACTGGCATTAACCCACAGGTACTTCACCGAATCGCGACCATTTCATGCGGCGGACTGGGGTTCCTGCCTCACAACGGCAGTGTTATCAACGAGCTGAATGTCGCCAAACTGAAACATAAGGATGCCTACATGCCATATTTAATCTGCGCCCTCCTGATCCCGATTATCACTGCCTTTATTCTGGCCGGGCTTGCGCAGCTAGGCATTGTGTAAGGATGGGCAATTTAAGGAGGAAATCTTATGTTTACGATTATGAAACGCCGGGCATTGAACCCGTCGGTAGTTTTATTGGAGGTGGAAGCGCCGCTTGTCGCCGAAAAAGTCAAGCCAGGACAATTTATCATCCTGCGTATCGATGAACTGGGAGAGCGTATTCCCTTGACCATAGCGGATTATGACCGGGAAAAGGGAACGGTTACGATTATTTTTCAGAAGGTGGGTCTTACCACAAATCTGCTTGCTGATCTGAAGGAAGGAGATGCTATTCTGAATGTTGCCGGTCCTTTGGGCGTGCCTACTCATATAGAGCCCGGAACAAAAAGGGTCTGCGTGGTTGGCGGCGGTGTTGGCTGCGCGATTGCGTATCCACAGGCCAAGGCGCTGCATGCTGCCGGAATAAAAACTGACGTGATTTCAGGCTTCCGTTCAAAAGATATTGTAATTTTGGAGGAGGAGTTCAAGAGCATCTGCGACAACTTGTACCTGACTACCGATGACGGCACATATGGGGAAAAAGGCTTTGTTACCGATAAGCTTAAAAGCCTCATTGACGGCGGGAATCAATATGATTTAGTGATTGCCATAGGGCCTGTCCCCATGATGAAATTCGTGTCTAAAACCACAGAGCCATACGGTATCAAAACCCTTGTAAGCCTTAACCCGATTATGGTAGACGGCACAGGCATGTGCGGCGCGTGCAGGGTAACGGTGGGCGGCAAAACCAAATTCGCCTGTGTCGATGGACCGGATTTTGACGGTCATCAGGTGGATTATGATGAGCTGATGAACCGCAACCGCGTTTACAGTAAACAGGAAGCAACCGAAAAAGAACGCCACGTCTGTCGGCTGAAACAACTGGGCATACAAGTGATTCAATAGGAGGAAACGATATGGCGAACATGGATTTAAAAAAGCATCCCATGCCGGAGCAGGAGCCGAAGATAAGAGCCCGTAATTTTTATGAGGTGACGCTTGGGTATACTGCGGAAACGGCAATGGAGGAGGCTCAGCGGTGTTTAGGCTGTAAGCATAAGCCCTGTATGGCTGGTTGTCCGGTTAACATTCGCATACCGGAATTTATTCTCCAGGTAGCGACCGGAGATTTTAAGGCCGCCTATGAAACCATTTTCGATACCAATGCCTTGCCTGCTGTCAGCGGACGGGTCTGTCCGCAGGAAACTCAATGTGAGGAATTATGCGTCAGGTGCAAGAAAGGCGATCCGGTGGCGATCGGCCGGCTGGAACGTTTTGTAGCCGATTGGTATGCTGAAAATATCAATGAGATGCCGGAAAAGCCTGCGGCCAACGGTCATAAGGCCGCCATTGTCGGCTCCGGACCGGCCGGTCTTACCTGCGCGAGTGATCTGGCTAAGCTGGGCTATGCCGTAACGATATACGAAGCATTCCATATCGCCGGCGGCGTATTGGTATACGGTATTCCGGAATTCAGGCTGCCAAAGGCGCTGGTGCAGGGCGAAATAAATAAGCTGAAGGCGTTGGGAGTGGAATTGAAAACCGATGTGATCATCGGAAAAACATTAGCGGTGGACGATCTGTTCAAAATGGGATACGAGTCTATCTTTATCGGCAGCGGCGCAGGCTTGCCCATGTTTATGAGTATTCCGGGCGAAAACCTTGCCGGTGTATGCTCTGCCAACGAATATCTGACCAGAGTTAATCTCATGAAGGGTTATCTGCCGGATTATGACACTCCCCTTTACGACGGCAAGACCGTCGCGGTGGTCGGCGGCGGCAATGTTGCGATGGACTCAGCCAGATGTGCGCTCCGCCTGGGCGCGGAAAAGGTGTATATCGTCTACCGTCGAAGTGAAGAGGAGATGCCTGCCCGTAACGAAGAGATCCATCATGCCCGGGAGGAAGGCGTTGATTTTCGGCTGCTGACAAACCCGGTCCGGATTTTGGGCTGTGATGGCAGGGTGACAGGCATGGAGTGCATAAAAATGGAACTGGGGGAACCGGATGATTCTGGTCGGCGGCGTCCGGTGGAAATCAAGGACTCCGAGTATGTTAGCGATGTAGATACGGTCATTATGGCATTGGGTACCAATCCCAATCCGCTGATCCGCTCCACGACTCCGGGACTTGAAGCTAACCGGAAGGGCTGCTTGATCGTCAATGAAGAGAACATGGAAACCACCCGCCAGGGTGTATATGCCGGCGGCGATGCGGTTACCGGAGCGGCTACGGTTATATTGGCAATGGGGGCGGGTAAAAAAGCTGCGGCGGGTATTCATCAGTATATTCAAAGTACCTGTTGATCCTTACATTCTAACAGTTTAAGTACTATAAATAGTATAGTGGAAAGGTGGTTGCAATGATAAAATATTCAATTAAAAATCTCGAATACGCCAATACCGATATGGCGCCCATATCCGGACAGGTGGCAAACGCACACAATGCCGGATTTATGCCGCTGACGATGTGCTATCAGCTGATCCAGGGTGGAGGAAAAAACATTCTGGTAGACTGCGGTGTAAACTATGACAACCCGGAAAATTACGAAGTATGCACGGCCTATGCGTTTAAAAACGCAAAAATGCCGCCGGAAATCCTTGCGAAGGTTGGTCTTTCTCCGGAGGATATTGATGCGGTAATTATGACCCACGGTCATTTTGACCATATGGGCGGACTAAATTATTTCCCTAACGCAAAGTTCTATATTCAAAAAGAAGAGCTTTTAGGAGCCCTTGCCGCAATGGCTCTGCCCCTTAAATTTGCCAGGGCAAAACAAGCCTATCTTCCTTCGCATATTGCGGAAGCATGCAATCTTGTTTGCGAGGGACGAATGGTTCTTGTGGACGGCGACGAGGAGCTATTTGAAGGAATCAGGGTGGTAGCCTTGCCGATGGGCCATTCCTACTGCGGCGAAGCAATTGTCGTTGACGTTGACGAAAACGGCACAGTGGTCCAAAAAGTCTTGTGCGGAGACGCCGCGTATGTAAAAGATAATGTTTTGGGCATGAATGGAGGAGACGGCATCTATATGCCATATACCGCCATTGGCGCACCATATGATATCATCCGTCAAATCGATAAAATATACGCGATTGCCGGATACAATATAGACAACATGGTTTTCAACCATGATGTTGAAACGTACAGTAAATATCCCAGCGTGAAATATGACGACGGATTATATGTTGCCACCATCGTTGAATAGGAGGAGGAACAATATGAGTAACAAAGCCGCCTGGCTTTATAGCCTTTGGGTATCTTTTGTTTGTCTGGTATTTTTTGCGATTTATATGTCTACCGGATTTACGGTTGGCTGGATGGCATTTTGCGCTCTTGCAGTTTATTTTGGGCTGAATGGCAGCGCAAAACAACTGCCCAATTTCGTATGCAGCGTAGCAGCAGGACTTATATGGGGACAAATCAACTTGTTATTTGTCGGCTTGCTTATGAATAGTATGGGCTTTTCCTATTTTGCTGCCGTCTTGGTTGATGTATTAATCGTGACATGTATCACCATGGGCATACATTTAACGGTTTTAGCAAAGACATATTTTAACGTTCTGCCGTTTGTATTTTTGTGCGTAGCGCTGACGTTTTCCGGGACGCCTTGTTTACAAATCGGAGCTGCTTTGCTTTCCGGTCTGATCGTTGCCGTCATTTCCAGTATCGGCGGAGATTTTATATTTAAGAAATTTCCGTCAGCATGAACTTTTAAAATATGCCAGTAAATATGTAGTGTTCGGGATTTCCGAGACTACTCTTATCCAGATTAGGAGGAATAAATATGAACAGATGGGAAAAAATGGAACGTAAACCTGCACCTTGTCTGATTCCCAGCTTCGGACCACTTAGCGGAATCAGAGTATTACTTAACGGAACGGTTGTCGCCGCGCCTTTTGCTGCGACCATGATGAGCGATTTTGGTGCGGAAGTGATCGCCCTGGAGCGTCCTTCTGTCGGCGGCGATCCGGCCAGGCATCAGAGGCCGCAAATCACACACGAAGGCAAATCCATCAGTGGCTCTTGGATGCAGAACGCCCGCAACAAACTGAGCTGTGCATTGGAAACAAATCTGAATATACCCGAGAGCAAGGAAATATTTTTATCACTCATTAAAAATTCAGATATCTGGATTGAAAATATGGTCTGGATCAACAAGCTTGGCATCAATGATGAAATGCTGCTTGAGGTCAATCCCAAACTTGTTATCTGCCATATCAGCGGATATGGCACATCTGGTTTCGGCGGCGAGGAAAAGCATATCAACAGGCCGGGATACGATCCGCTGGGACAGGCAGAATCCGGATGGGGACTGCTCCAGGGCTGGCCGGACCGCGAGCCTTACTACGCCCAGCAATATGTGGGTGACTATCTAAACGGACTTCTGGCCGTAAATGGTATTATGATGGCATATTTGAGTGCACAGAGTACCGGCAAGGGGCAAAGCATTGATGTCAGCCTGACCGAAGGATGGATGAGAGTTATGGATGACAACTTCACCCTTTGGACAGAAAAGAAGCTTCTCAAAAAGAGACAGGGCATCAAGCAGCAAACCTATCAGCCTGGCGGTATTTTCCCAACAAAAGACGGCAAGTATGTCAATCTGGGTTCCTATGGGAAAAGCGCTTATAATAAGGTACTGAAGGGCTTTGGCATCGACACTGAAAAATTCAGCTATGAAAAAGCGGGCGGCAGCGCAGAGGCGGTGGCAAGTCCTCTGGGAAGAGAACTGGATGCTGTTTTCCAGGAGTTCTTTATGGGTCACACAGCCGACGAGGCGCTGGCAATCTGTATTGAAAATAAAATTGGTGCCGCCGTTGTGCGTGACGCCGGAGACGTTTATGAGCAGCCCCATTGGCGTCAGCGAAATGACTGGATAAAATATACCGACCAGACTTTAGGTAAGGAAATTGAAGCGTTTGGGTTTGTGCCTAAAATGTCCGAAACCCCCGGCCAGGTATGGCGCGGCGCTCCGTCCCTTGGGCAGGACACCAAGGCGGTGCTATCGAAGCTGCTTGATTACAGCGAGGAAGAAATTGAGTCTCTAAAAGGAAAAGGTGTCATTGACTAACCAATCGAAAGGAGAAATTTAAAATGGGTATTCTTTCTGGTAAAAATGCAATTGTAACCGGTGCCGCAAGAGGACTTGGGCGGGAATACGCCCTCAAACTTGCATCTTTAGGTGCTAACGTGGGCATCATCGACATTAACCTGAAATCGTTTGAAGAGTTTGCGGCAGAAGAAAAACTGCTTACCGCCGACACAGTCATGGACGAAGTCAGCGCTCTCGGCGTAAAATCGGTGGGCGCAGTCGCCGATATCGGGAATCGTGAACAGGTTTTCGCAGCTGTTGAAGAGATTTCCGGTAAACTGGGCGATATCGCGATACTCGTCTGCAACGCAGGCGGCGGAATGGGGCCAATGGATGGTAACAAGGCGTCCCAACTGAATTGGGATCATTTTCATGCGGTCGTGTCAAGGAACTTCTTTGGAACGGTGTATTCCTGTAATGCGGTGGCACCAATGATGAAAAAGAATAATTATGGAAAAATAGTTACTGTGGCTTCCGTAGGCGGGCTTTGCGCAAACAGTGATGGCAGTTACGCGCATTACGCCTCGTCCAAGGCGGCAGTCATCCACTACACCAAGCTATTGGCGCAGGAATTAGGTCCATATAACATTACCTGCAATGTACTGGCACCCGGGTTTATTTCAACGGCAAGACTTGTCGCAGGCTATAAAACAGTAGGCGAAGAGAAGTTCACACGCAATATTGCGATGGGAAGATTTGGCACACCTGAAGACTGTGCCAGTGCTGTTGAGTTTTTAACGACGGATCAGTCTTCATACATGAGCGGAGCCGTACTGGAATTGACCGGTGGTACGGTAGGTCGTATCTTAATGAATCAATAATATAAGGAGGTCTTTTATGAACAGCTGGAATATACTAATGGTTGGTGCGGGCGTTATGGGGCGCGGAATTGCCGAAGTGTTCGCGACAAAAGGAATAAAAATCACCCTTTATGATGCCTTTCCGGAACAGCTGAAAAACGCAAAGAAGGCGATCCAGACGGATATGAAAAATTTTGCGAACCAAAAGCTGGTAACGGATGAGGAAATCCAAAATGTTGAGCAGTTTGTTTTTTATGAAGAATCGCTTGAAGAAATTGCGCCGCAGGTAAATCTGGTGATTGAGGGAGTATTTGAAAGCCCTGATATCAAAAAGGATATTTTTGATAAGCTGAATAAGCTTTGCAAGCCTGATTGCATTTTTTGCAGCAATACCTCCGCGTCAAATATTTTCGAAATTGCGCAGATTGATAATCCTGAACGGCTTTTGATTGCACACTTCTTTAATCCGCCGTACATCATGCCGCTTGTCGAGGTGGTTGCCGGTGAAAAGACCTCCCCCGAGGTGATTGAAAAAGTTAAAAACCTGTTGAGTTCCGTTGGAAAAGAACCGGCTGTCATTAACACCTATATTCCCGGCTTTATCGTCAATCGGCTGGATAATGCCCTTTGCAGGGAAATTGGTTACATGATTATGCAAGGATGGACCACCGCCGAGGATGTGGAGTGCGCCATCCGCTATACAAGCGGAACCAGGTATTCCTTCGAGGGGCCTTTGTCCCTTCACGATGTTGTTGGTTGGGATCTGACGACCACAGTTTCAAATGATGTTTACAAGACGCTTTGCAATGACACCGGTGAGGATAAATATGGCAGGTCACTCATAAACCAGGGCAGACTGGGAATCAAGACGAAGAAGGGTTGTTATGACTATGAGGATGTTGACATCCAAGAGTTTATGAACAAGAGATCCAGGAGGATTGTCAAAATGCTCAAGGCAATCCGCACCCTGGATGACCCGGAATAATATCGAAAAGCAACAAATCTCCGGAGCGCAGATGGATGCGCTGCCGGAGATTCGTTTTTTTGCAAAGCTGATTGTTTCAGCATGCCTTTTTTATACATAACATTTGATCACCGTTTTTCTGAAATACATACGATGTTTTTATTATTTGGACATCATATGCTTTTTTATAATGTTCAATAACTTGTTCCGTTAATTCAGTAGGATTACCATCCAAATCAACGATTGGAGATATACGGATTTCTTTGCATATCCTCAGCATTTCATCAATGGTCTGAATATGAAATTCATATCCAAGACTTGTGTACATTAATAGAAAATGAGAACTAAGCCCTATGTCAAAAGCATTATCACCGTAATTTGTTCGGTCAGGCAATTCATGGAAAACATATCTTCCTTCCTCTCTCCCTTTATCAAAATCATTTAGAAAAAGCTGCATTGCGCCCATACGTGTTTTTTCCAAATCAGCAATATCTTTGATGTCGGTCCATCTATAATTTTGCATATTTTCTTGCATTTGCTGCATAACAATATCTTT
>Ga0153923_100388_pt1 | contig 14864 bp, 13 predicted proteins | sample TSNJ007MetaG_FD_104682 | JGI IMG/M metagenome (GOLD analysis project Ga0153923, IMG submission 104682) | Attine ant fungus gardens microbial communities from New Jersey, USA - TSNJ007 MetaG | ecosystem: Host-associated > Fungi > Mycelium > Unclassified | place: USA: New Jersey, Brendon T. Byrne... | reverse complement strand
TATGTTTGCTACAATCAATAGGTGATAAATACTGAGAGAACAGGAAGGGTACAAATGAAAAATTGTCCAAATTGTGGTCATGAAAATTTGGCTGATGCGCGTTTTTGTGAAGAGTGCGGGCAGCCATTTGAAGTTTCTGAAGAACCAGCTATCTTAATAGAAGAAAAGCAACAGGAGGAGCCGGAAAAGAAACGCTTTTGTCCAAATTGCGGTGAGTCCATTCCGGCAGACGCTGATTTTTGTCCGAATTGCGGACAGCCGTTAAAAGCAGCCGTGCGTCCGGCGGCTGCGGTGAGAAAGTCGTTATCAAAGAAACAAAAAATCTGGATTGGTACGGGAGCTGCGATCGTAGTACTGTTAGTCGGTGGTTTTCTGTTCGGCCGGCATTATTACAGCTATCCACAACAGTTGAGCCGCTTGGAGCAAACCTTCAAAACGCAAGATCCAGAAAAAATCGCGGAGGTTGTGACTTCGGAGGACCCCAATTACAAAGTGTCGGCGGCCAATCTGAAGAAATTTGTCAGTTATTATCAAGAAAGCGGTCATAAAGCCGATTTTGCTGATTTTTTGACGGACCTGAAAACAAATCCTAGCCATTTGGAAGATTTTACCTTGCAAACCAAGGGAAAGTATCTGGGATTATTTCCCCGCTATCAGCTGGTGATCCAACCGGTCTACCTGACAGTCACGACCGATCAAGCCGGCATGGCGCTGTCGTTAGATGATAAGAAATTGACTACATCTAAAGGAAGCAATTACCAGACAACTTGGGGGCCGTTAACGCCGGGGAGCTATCAGGTCGAGGGGAAATTAGATAGCGAAAAAGCAACCTCTAAGCAAGCGTTGATGCGCTACAATAACCCTGAGTTTGAGGCAAACAGTCATGTGACTATCAATCTGCACAAGATTTCTTTTAAAGTCACGTCGAATATCGACGGAGCGAAGGTTTTGCTGGATGAGAAGGAAGTCGGAACGATCGAAAAGGGGCAGGCAGAGATCAAGGATGTCGTTTGGCATCAGGGGATGGAGATCCAGCTGACCTTCAAAACAGCCAGTGATCAGCTGAAAAGCGATACGTATCAAATCGCAGCATCTGAATTCGCGGCGGATGACTACGACGAAGACAGCTATGCTTCAGAGATCAATCTAGATTTTGACCATGTTCAATCAACTGCGGATGTTCAGAATTTCTTGGACAGCTTGTACAGTGATCTGTCCGGCTATACTTCGAGGTATGGTACTTTCGGCGCAGCGCAAAAGAGCGAACTGGCGGAGTATTTTGTTAATGGTCTGAGTAATGCGGATGAAAAGGACTTTGAGAAGTTCATCAATGATATTCGTACCAGCGGCAAGAAATCACGGGTCGATGCCAAAGCCAAAGTCGAATCGGTCAGCATGACAGGCAAAGATGTCTATACGGTTCAATACTTGATTTATTACGATACAGTCTACACTGATGATACGGATGATGTGAGTGAAGTCTTTCGCTATAAGAAAGCCACGCTGCATTATAACGAAGACGAAGCAGAATTCCAGATCGACAATCTCGGAGGAGCAGAGAACTTTGAGAGAGTCAGCGGAGACGCATAAAATACAAAAGGATGCCGATTTTTGGCATCCTTTTGTATTTGCACAAAAATAATGAGGGAGACACAGATGCTAAATCCTATTATAAGTAGGCTGCAGTCGTTTTTATAAACATATTATTTGCTCAAATAAAGGAAAAAAATTGTTTTTTAGATGGATATTGGTGTCAATATTCCATAATAAAACATTTCTTAATGGAAACTTAAGATGATAATAATGGCTATTCACTGAAAATCAAAAGTTGAGTAATGCAAGCGTGTGTTTTACGCAAATGGCAAACACTATAAAATAGAAAATTATTTTATTGTCTTTAGTGAAAAACATCAATAGATATTAAAGTTTTACTGAAGATAATCATTTTTAAAATGACACTATTCCCGACAGATTATTTGTATTTTATTAAATTGTAAATTAACAAAAAAAGTAATTTAGCACCTGCTGAAAATCAATGTAGAAATGTTCTTTATAATTTAATTATCATTTTTTGGAATAAAAATATAAAAAACAAGTATTCGCTATGTTAGGCTTTAAAACGTGAAGGAGGTGAGAAGAAATGAAGAAACACAGAATTATTTCTACATTATTACTATTAACTATATTATTACCAAGTATGAGTATTTCTGTCGCTAACGCAAACGAGGTCGCGGATTCTTCTGTCATTACATCTAAAGAATCTGAATTAGGCAAAATAAGTGATTTAGAGGTTTCTGACAATAGTGCAACCAAAGTGGCGAGCAGCAGAGATGAGAAAAGTTTCGACTCAGAAAAAGAAACAAGTGAAACAACAGAAACGACGGAAAGTTCTAATGAAACAACAGAAACAACCGAAAGTACTGAAACTGAAGAGAAGGATACAGAAGTAAAAGAAGCCCAGATTCAACCACAGGCACTTGGCGAGGCGCTAGTTGATTCGTGGGCTGATTTTGTCGCTGCGATTCGCGATGAGACTGTGACTAAGATTATTCTGACCGGAAGCTTTGAGAATCCGAATCCGCTTAATACTGATCCGAATCTTTCCAATTATAATCGAAAAAATGATTTAGAAATTGATGGTCAAGGTTTTGGTGTGAATTTTAAGACCACTTCGATAAAGTTGGTTCAACCAAGTAATGCGATTGGTTCCTTCCATATGCATGATATTGTCTTGGACCAAAAATACGGAGCTGGTGCAGAAGATATTGTCGGGACAAGACTAATCCATACGAACGGTGCAAAATGGAAGTATCGCTTCGGCAATATCACGACAGAACCAGGCGTTAAGCGGTTAGCCAGAGCCTCTCATTCAGAAGTGACTGTTTACGGCGAGATGGACATTGATACGCGTGGAGAAAACTTTTACTTAGGCAGTTTTATTATGGAGGATGGCACGAACTATAAAGGGAATGTCAATGATAATAATTATTCAGTTTTTTGGTATAACTCGGCAGCGAGTGCAACTTCAACTGGTGCATCCAAAGAATTTACGATTGGAAAAAATTGTCGGGTCGATGTTGGTCAGACACAAACAGCCGGTCGAAATTATCCGGCAGTTTATCATAATTATCTAGCGCTAACCGTTGGCGAAAACAGCGTCTTTAATGTTGATATGCCTGGTAATGCGGTTCGTTTTGATACAAAAGGTTCAGGGATGACGATCAAAAAGGGCGCCATTGTAAACCTGACGAGTAAACAGACATCTGGTTCGATCGTAGCTTTTAATGACAATGATACGTATCTAAAGGCTGAGGCAGGCAGTTACTTTTATGTCATTGGAACCAGTGACAAGCCGTTGATCAATTTATCAAGTGGTCTTAATAATACTGGGAACAGCTTTATTTTAGATAGTCCAGCCCAGTATGACTTACGAAACTTGAATGATAGTCAAAGCGCAGTTAATTTAGCTAGCGCCAATCGTGGTGATAACACGTTCACTATTCTGGATTCAGATATTGATTTGTGGAATGTTGGTGTCCCTGTTTTAGGACCATCTAATGAATATTATTCAAAAGTTCCTAGCTTCCAAGTTAACGGAAGCGGGTCAAATGAGGTTGTCACTACATCTGTTGCAGTATTGGATCAATTTGAACAAGCGAAGTATCGGCGGATTTCGGGGATGAATCAGGAGCCAGAAATTGAATGGCTGCCAATTACGGATGCGGATAAGACTTTGAGAGGTCGAGTGATTATTGGTCAAGTCCCAGATAATAATGGGTTAGTAGGTGGAAACATTACCTATATCCCAGTCTACGCTTCTGAAAATCAAGCGAAGGTAACTATAACTGACACATATGGCAATGTTAGAGCGGATCTGATGACCGATGAAAATGGCTATATCGCCTATACGGATATCAGCAATCCCGTTCAGTTTCAAAAGGCCGAAGAGATTGTCTCAGGGATCGCTGAACGTGGTCCGTGGATAACAACTACGCCGGTTGAGACGACAGTCATTGATGTAACACCACCAGAACCCGCCAATGTAGATCATGCGGATGCCATCCAAAGCATTACTACTAAGCTAACGGGAACTGGGGAGCCAAACAGTATTATAACACTAACCTTGAACGGTATGCCATCAACGATTCCTGCTGTGGTAGTCGCAGCGGATGGTACATGGGAGATCGATATTTCAAGCTTGACTCTAGTTAGGGGCAACGTTCTTCAGTTCTTTTTACAAGACCAAAGTGGTCTGATTACAGAACTGGAACCTGCTGAACGACCTAGTACCAATGACACAACGGGAAATATCAATCCTGCAGCCGATATGAACTATCGCGATGCAACCTTCAAGGAAGGGACGAAAATTACTGTAGTCGGGATGTTGTCTTTAGTGACGATTCCTAATGGACTAGAGTTTGGTGACAAGCTCGTGTCGAACAAGACTGAAAATTATCGTCCGGTCGTCAGTGGCGATCTAGTTGTTTCAGATACTCGCGGTGGGGCTAAAAAACCGTGGCGATTAACCTTGAGTCAATCGGAAGAGCTGAAGAATGGATCGATTTCACTTGAAGATGCGTTGTATTACAAGTCTCAATTAGGAGAAATGCAGATTACATCTGTTTCTCAAATAGTGGAATCAGATACATTTTCTTCTGATGGGTCGAAAGATATTTCAGCAGCTTGGACAGGCGATATGGGATTTAAATTAACAGTCCCAGTTGAAAAACAACGAGTTGGTGATTATACAGGGAAATTATTATGGAATTTAGAAGATGTCCCAGGAAATTAGGTGAGTAAATGAAACGATTATTAATAAAAGGATTGCTAGTGGGGATACTTCTATTTATCGCTAAACCTGCCTTTGCGGCAGAAGCGAACTATGATAGTAATGGTGTCACAACTTTTTATGGAGAGTATGAATATCCTAAAGACGATCCTAAGGAAGAGCCTAAAGAAGATCCTAAAGGGGAAGAACCTGTAAAAACTGAGGAACCTGGTAAAGCTTCTTCAAGTAATAGGACGCAGGGAACTGCACCAGGAACGGTAGCTAATCAGTCGAGAAGTTTACCATCTTATAAAGGAGAAGGAAAAATTCTCCCGGCAACTGGTGATACTTCAACTTTTCTGACATCCTTGATCGGGTTAGCCTTGCTAACACTAGTATTTTTTAAATTAAAGGAGGGCGAGAATTCTGAAAAAAATTCAATCATTTAGTTTTCTCCTCCTAGCCTTTTCATTATTGGTCTGTGGAACAGCAGTTCATGCAGCAGACAATACAGACACACATTTGGGTTATCAAGCGGGTGGAGGAAACACAATCAAACCACTTGATCCTTTGGGACCAGAGCCGACGAAACCAGTTGAGCCGGTCGATCCAACTGATCCTACAGGCCCGCCGGCAGGTACAGGCGGCAGTCTGTCACTCGATTTTGCTTCGAGCTTCCAATTTGGAGATCAAGCAATTACTACGAGCAATAGAACGTACTATGCACTTGCACAAGAATATACCGACTTTGACGGAATAAAGAAAACTGGACCGAACTATGTTCAGATTTCAGATGTCCGCGGAACTGGTACTGGCTGGCAGTTAAGCGTCACACAAAATGGACAATTTAAAACCACAGCAGCAGAGGAATTATCTGGCGCTGAATTGGTTTTGAAAAATGGTGAGATGGTTTCGAATCTTCCCAGCAGCTATGCACCGACTGCCACTGACACGATCACATTACCATTGTCAACGGAGATCGATGTTATTGATGCCGGTACTGACAAAGGAATCGGCACGTGGTTGTATCGGTTTGGCTCTGACGAAACAAGCGGAGGAAACTCAGTCCAATTAACGGTTCCCGGCAAAACGGTAAAATACGCAAAACAATATCAGACTTCATTAACTTGGAGTTTAAAAAATGTACCATAAAAGGAGAAATAATATGAAGGCAACTAAATTAATGGCAGTCGCAACATTAGCGGCATTATCACTTTCAACAGTTGGTGGTGTAGTATCTCACGCAGCTGGAGCTGAGTATGAATCAAACGGAGCTGTGGAATTTATTCCGAATACTGATCCAACCAATCCAGTTGATCCAACTGATCCTGATCCAAACAAACCGGTTGAACCAGTTGATCCAACTGATCCAAATGGACCAAATCCTGGGACAGCTGGACCTTTATCGATCGACTATGCTTCATCACTAGATTTTGGTTTGAACAAAATTTCTAATGTGGATGAAGTTTACTACGCTAGAGCGCAACAGTTTTCAGATGCTCGAACAGCGACAGGCAATTATGTCCAAGTCACTGACAAACGCGGGAACAATGAAGGCTGGACGTTGAAGGTTAAACAAAATGGTCAATTTACTGCTGCCAGCACGTTGAACGATACGTTAACAGGTTCTGCGGTTTCATTGATTGACGCTGCTGTAGACAGCAAGTCAACTGCTGTATTCCCAACTGCTGCTGCAACGATTGATTTAGATCCAGCAGGTGCTGAAAGCTTAGTAATGTCAGCCAAAGACGGCGAAGGTAACGGAACATTCGTTGATGTTTGGGGAGATGTAGAAACAGTGAAAGAAACGGATAGAAATGGTGTTGAAGTAGACGCTGAAGTAAATAAAGCGATCACATTGTCTGTACCAGGCAGCACACCTAAAGATGCAGTGAAATACAGCACATTGCTGACATGGAGCCTATCAGACGTACCAGGTAACTAAACCAACATAAAATAAGAATGTCAGTTTGCCAGTTTTACTTCTTGCTTTAGCAAGTTAGTAAAATGGCATACGCAATGAAATTAAATTCTTTAAAAAGAAAAAGGATATCAGTTCCTCTTTTCACAGTATGTTTCACACAAAAGTTAAAAGAAAAAGGAGAGTCAACTATGAAAAAAATAAATTCTTTAGTATTAGCAACGGCTATTTTAGCTGGGATTACTTTAGCACCGGCAGCAACGTTAGCCGCAGAAAACTATGATTCAAATGGGATGATCACATTCGCACCAAACGGGGACCCGACTGATCCGAAAGACCCATTAGATCCTGCAAATCCAGGAACACCTATAGACCCAACCGATCCAGCTGGTCCTAAACCAGGTACTGCTGGACCTTTATCAATCGATTATGCTTCAAGTTTAGACTTTGGTATACAAAAAATTACGTCTCAAACAATGGTGTATAAAGCTGGAGCTCAAAATTATTCGGATGAAAACGGCACAGCAAAAGTTGGCCCGAACTATGTCCAAATTACCGATAATCGCGGGACTGAAGATGGTTGGACATTGCAAATGAAACAAAATGGACAATTCGCAACAGCTCAATCAGAAGAATTAACTGGAGCAGCCGTAACCTTCAAAAATGGTAACGTGGTCACTGCGTCAACTTCAACAAGTCCGACTGGTCAAGCGACGATCACTGCTGACCCTTCAGGAGCGTACCAAGACGTAATGTCAGCTAAAGATGGTGAAGGTGCTGGTACTTACTTACTTGATTGGGGTACTAATGCTACAGATGCTGCTGACAGTATTGAATTGAGTGTACCAGGCGCAACAACAAAATATGCAAAACAATATTTAACAACGTTTACTTGGACTTTAACGGATACTCCAGGGAACTAATTAAAAGGATGTCGAAGAAGGGATGTTACAGAACATCCCTTCCTTTCGCTGGAAGGATAACTCTATGATGAAACACAGAAAAGTTTTACTGCTATTATTTTCGATAGTAAGCTGTTTAACGATCGCGACACCAAGCTTTGCCTCTGAGTTCAATTTTGCGGTCACACCGAAAGCTTCGGAGTACCAAATTGATAAGAACAAGACGTATTTTGATCTATTATTAGCACCAGACCAAGAAGATACCTTAACGGTCGATCTGCGAAATGATACGGATAAAGAAGTCGTAGTGGAAGCACAGATCAGCAGTGCTAAGACGAATGGAAATGGTGTCGTTGAATATAGTGAAAATAAGCTCAAAAAAGATAAATCACTCAAATATGATTTGAAGGATTATGTTGAAGCACCTAAAGAAATCAAGCTGGCACCTAACGCGGCGGCGGAATATAAAGTGAAAATACATATGCCTAATGAAAAATTTGATGGCGTAATCGCTGGTGGAATCACCTTTAAGGAAAAAACAACAGACAAAACGAGCGATTCCTCTGATGATGAAAAAGGAAAAGGCTTAGCAATCAAAAATGAGTATTCGTATGTCGTTGCCTTATTAATGAGGCAAACAACGCAAAATGGCGACCCTGACTTAAAATTGCTGGGAGCCAAGGCTAATCAACGAAATGCGCGAAATGTAATTCAAGGAAACCTGCAAAATCCTAATTTTACGTATTTGAACCAATTAGCGACAAAAACGGTGATTACTAAAAAAGGCGATGCAAAAGCACTCTATACAAATGAACAAACAGGGATGCAAATGGCACCAAACACAAACTTTGACTTGTCTGTTCCTTTAGATGGGGATCGTTTAAAGGCTGGGAAGTATACGATGAAAATCGAAGCCTATGGTCAGAAAGATCAAGCAGGCACCCACAGCTTCAAAGAAAAAAACAGTGAAAAGGCAGAAAATTATCGTTATCAATGGTCGCTGGAAAAGGACTTTGAAATCAAATCAGATGTAGCTAAGAAGCTGAATGATTCGGATGTAACGATCAAGAAGGATTATACATGGTTGTATATCTTAATCGGGATTCTGCTATTATTGCTGATCATCGTGTTCTTGGTATGGCGCAAGAAAAAAAATGACAAAAAAGAGTAGATTCAGTCTCATACTGGTCTACTGTGTAGCGATTTGTCTGTTGTTTTTCCCTTATCTGAAACAAGCGGTCCTTATTTTTCAAACACAGGATGTCACGATTGAACGAACAAAAACGATCGACGCGCTGGAGGATGTTCCGTTAGAAGCCGTCCAGCCGCCAGATTTAGCGGATACACTGGCATTTGAAAAAGAGCAAACCTTTCAGGCGATCGGTCAGATCATTATTCCGACAGTGGAGATCGGCTTGCCGATTTTCCCCGGATTAGACAACCAGCAGATGCTGGTAGGTGCCGGTACGCTGTTTCCGGAAAGAACGGTTGAATCACATAATATGGTGGTGGTCGGTCATCATCTGGGACGAGATAATTTGTTGTTTGGCAAGCTGTTGGAGGTAACTGTTGGAGATGATCTTTATTTAGAGTATCAAAACGACTTTTATCATTATACCGTCACCCAAACCAAGCTCATCCAGCAAACAGATATTCAAGTAACAGATGATAAAAACAGCTCCGAAATAACGTTGATTACTTGTGACAAGCCGACCCAAACTCAACAGCGGTTCATCGTCAAAGGCAAGCTGGCCAATACACCAGATAAAAAGACCAAACAAAGAGTATTACAACAAAAAGAAACAGTGCAATTAAGGAATCAGAAAAAAGATAAGTATTACTGTATAACTATGATCGTTCTTTTACTCCTCGCTCTCTTGATTGGGATAAGAGTAATCTACAAGATTAGTGAGTGAAACGGTGGAAGGCGTGACGAAATGAAAAAAATAATAAAAAGTTCTCTAGTATTGGCGATGGGGACATCGTTTTTCCTATTTTCAAAGCAAGGATTTGCAGAAACGGTCATTTATGATCCTATGAATCCGTATCAAACGGCCACTCCGCTTCCAAACGATGTCAAAGAGACAAGCGATAGTATGACTCAAGACAGTTTGGCTAGCTCAGAGGAACCAGCTGCCAGGTCAGCGGAAGAGCCGGAAACGTATGATTCTTTAGATGATGATGAACCCAAGACCACAAAGTCAATCACAACCGAGAAAAGTGGCAATGGAGTAAGCTTCTTACTACCTGATGAGGGATTGGAATCAACGGAAGAAACAGGCGACATTCCATTACTCAATCACTATCTGATGAAATTAACAGAGCGGCCTAAAAATCAAGTCTTAATGCTAGACGATGACTTCTTTACACAAACAACTGTGTTACCGCCGCCAGAAAATGGGGATGGAGCGGGTTCTTCAAATGATTATGGCGACATTGCCTTAAGTGCCTATCTGTTATCGGGAATTGTACTTTACGGGGAAGCAAATGGTCAATTTGACACAGAAATGAGTGATTAGTTTGCTAGATAGTTTATTGGCAAAAGAAGAATGGAGAAAATATCAGCTTTTAAAGCGGTTGGAGCGCAGTCCGTATTTTTCATTAACAAAAAAAGAAATGATGGATCAATTGGAAATATCTAACTTCGTGCTTAAAAGCATGATCGATCAGTTGACATTAGATATAGAAAAATATGAATTAGCGCAAGAGATCCATGTGTTTTTGGAAGATCCATTTATTCAATTGGAAATTACCGGAACAGCAAGCTCGGAAACGCTCTTAGAAAAATATGTGGAAGAATCAATCAGCTTTCAGCTTTTATTGGGCGCTGTCCTAGGCACTTACAAGTCGCTGAATGATTTTTCGGAAAAAGTATTGATCAGTTATCCGATTGCACGTAAAAATTATAAGCAATTAAATAAGTATCTAGCCTCTTTCAATTTTAAGGTAGATAAAAAATTCCGCTTGATCGGTGACTGTGAAAAAAATTTACGTTTATTTTTAACCGAGTTATTCTCACGAATCTATAAAGCGGATTTTAGTATTTTTACCCAAAAGGACAAAAGCTTTGTACAAAGCAGGCAAGTCTATCTGCTAATGGCGGGGATGACCATTCATCAGAAAAATAATTTGCAGCAATATCTTTATATTACTGATTTGAGGATTCAGCAGCAAAAGTATGTTGAAGTGCAAGGAAAAAATTTTTTATTAAGGGAAAGCATCCAAGAAGAAGCTGGAAACTCTTTCTTTCAGCGCGTTCCTAGTGATTTTCGCGAAGCCGAGGTGATTGCCTTTTTACGATATTATTATTCTCGTTCAGAGGATCTGGCGATCGGATTGAAATTGGCTGAAAATGAACAGATCATTGATTGGAGTCAAAATTTATTGGCGGGACTGCTTCATTATTTTCCTAAGCTAACGGGATACTCGGAACACAAAAATGTTTTTTTAAGACGAAGCTACTTATTGCATTTTCAATTGATGGAAACCAGTCAAGCCTATGAAGAGCTACAGCCCGAAATGAATATCCTTTATTTCCAACAAACGTATCCAAAAGTCTTAGCCTTTTGTAAAAAATACATAAATGATTCAAAGGATACTGATTTAGGGTTGTTCAAAAAGAAGAAACAGGTTCTTTTCCACTATTTGTTTTTGATATTGGACTCATTTCCCAAGAAAAACTTATTAGAAATGATTTATATCTATGTTGATTTTTCTTTTGGAAGCTTGTACAACAAATTTATAGTGGAGAATCTAGACTTCTTTCATGTCGCTGGTGCCGAAGTAGCGGATGAACTTGAATTATCAGATATTATCTTAACGGATTCTAGAGATTTAGGAAAAAAGTATAAGAAGGATTATGTCGTTTGGTTGGCTCCGCCGCGTCCGTTAGACTGGGCGAATCTGGGCCAAAAAATAAGCAATACAAGAGCGTTGAAAAAAGTAGATTCGAAAAATACAGGAGATTAGAACGGAAATAAGTAGATTTAAGACTTTTGAATGTTGATAAGAGCGATTATCAACACTATTTTGTCTAGAAATCTGTGTTCAAAGTCTCCGTAAAATATGGAGGGAAAAAAATGAATCAAGTACTATTATTAACCAAAAACCTATTTACTGACCATTGTTTAGAAAAGAAACTAAATAAGCTGAATTATGAAGTTTTTCTCTCAACCAGTTTATTAGAACAATTGCAATATGGTACTGCCGGTATTGGTATTCTAGGACACTTCCAGTTTGTCCTTATAGGAAAAACAGTCAGTAATAAAGAATTAAAGATTTTAATTGAACGATTGGCGAGATATCCCTTTACTTTTTTAAGAGAAGTCGAGGTCGAACCCGATCATGAAAAACAAGAGTTTCTAAGCGAGCTGGGATTTCACGGTTATCTGAAAGAAAATGATTGCATCGAAGATCTCAGAGAACGAATGATCAAGGCACAAGAGGCTCGAGGCGGGGACGACGATTCGCAGCAAGCGCCTGATTTAAGCGAACCGATTTATCCAGTAAGAAAAATGACAGAAAACTATTTACTGCCGCAAGCATCGCTTTCGAAAACTGAAAAAAGAGTGTTGAATTTATTGTTGGAAGCGAAAGGGAATTTAGTCAGCCGGGAAGAGCTGTGTCGCAGACTGTGGACATTAGGCCCTACGACCTCAAATAAAAATCAATTATCCTATTTGGTTAGTAAGATCAAAAAGAAACTACCTCAAACCGATTTTTACGACAAAACAATCATGACTATTTGGGGGGAAGGCTACAAAATAATGCCAACCTTTCATGAAAAAAATTAAGAGGCCTAAGCAAGGCCTCTTTTTTCATGCAAAAATTAATAGCATTTCGCGCACGGCGTCAGTCCCAGGCTTTCAGCCTCTTCTAGTGTGGCTGGCGAGTATGTTCCGTTTCCACATTTATGAGTGTGGTATTTACTGCCGGTGGGTGTGATATAGACGGTTTGACCTTGGGCTGCTTCGGCTTGCTGCTGTGCTTGCGCCTCTGCTTCAGCTTGCGCTGCTGCTGCCTGTTGAGCGGCGGCTTCTTGAGCGATTCGTTCCTCTTCGGCCTTCTTGGCCGCTTCCGCTTCTTCTGCTACCCTTTTTTCTTCTGCTTTTCTAGCAGCCTCCGCTTGTTCCGACGCGCGTTTTTCTTCCGCTTCTTTTGCTTCTTGCTCTTTTTTCAGCCGTTCTGCTTCGGCTTTTTTCGCGGCTTTGACTTCGGCCTGCGACTTTTTGTATTCATCAGCGGCAGTTTGGCTATATCCTTTACCTGCTTGCGCATAGTTTTCGATAGCCCAAATATTGCGGCTTTGCTCCTTGGCTTTTTCTTCTGCTTGTTTGATTTTATCAAGGTATTTGGTGTTCTTTCCCTTGGTACTGCGGGCTACTGCCAATCCTTCATTCGCCAATGTTTCTTGAACTAATTTTCCGTCGGCCCAAACATACACTAGTTCTCGTTTTTTACTGTCACGTTTCGAACCTTTGTCGTATTCTATTTGGATTTTTTCAGCATTTTTCAGAATCTCTTTCGTTCGATCCTTGGCCTCTCGGGCATAAGGATTATCCTTTTTGAGTTCAGGAGCCTTAATCAGCAGATATTTTGCGGTGACGGTTTTCCCATTTTTTAGTTTGAACCGCGTGGTATCGCCATCAACATATTTCTTAACTGTGACAGTGACCTTTTTGTTGGCGGTCCGTTTAATCTTGACTGTTTTCTCTGTCTTTGTTTTCGCTGCCTCTACCTGATAGGTTTGTGCAGGGGCGGCAAATAGAAAACTAACTAAAACCGCCAATGTTACACCAAGCTTTACCCCAATCCTTTTTTTCATTTAAAGCCCTCCTTCTTACCACTGTTTATAAATAATATTTCTAAATATTTGTATAATTAAATAATACTACATTCTTTTATATTGTCTAATAGAACCAGATAAATAAATTCTTTGTTCAGATTACTTCTTGAATACTTTTTCAAGAAGCGGGGCTGTTTAGGATTATAATATTATTTTTTTGCGCTGTTTAATAAAATCAGAAAGTAGTAAGTGTAAATGCTAACTGTTAGAATGGTAATTATTAGATTTCGAATATTTTTGATTGACAATCTTTTTATCTGCGTGTATATTCTTTTCGAACAGTTAGATATCTAATTTTTAGCAGAGCATACCAGCCAGCTTTTCAGAGTCTGCTAGATACAGACGATTATGGATGAGCTCAAAAAACTTCAACCATAGGTAGTTGAATGGTAGGCAGTGCGGCATTAGATTTATTTTTCTAAATACTTTACAGAAGTTAGGAGGAGCTCTTTTGGATAGAATGGTCGTTTCAAATTTATTACGATCCATCATGAATAAGTCCCGTGAATCAATGGATCGCCGTGTCAAAGATATGGACGTCAGTCCGCAGCAAGGGAGGATGATTTCTTATATTGCACAAAACGATGACAAAGGCTTGATTCAAAAAGATTTGGCAGAAGTTTTTCAACGGCGCGGGGCAAGCATCACGAGTATGCTGCAGGGGCTGGAGAAAAAAGGTTATATTGAACGTCGAATCCCAAAAGATAATGAGCGGCAAAAAAACATTTATGTACTGCCTAAAGGAAAGGCATTGGTGGAAGAAACCAACGAAGCCTTCTATGCGGCAGAGAAGGAACTAGTTCATGCCTTAAGTGAAGAAGAGGTCCAGCAATTGACCGAGCTGCTTAGAAAAATCGACCGCAGCCTCTAACAAACAAGCAGCGACTGGCTGCTTGTAATCAGATAGTTAGATATCTAACATTTAAAACTCTAATAGAAGAAGGAAATCCCATGGAAGAATTTGAAGGAAACGAATCAAATATTTATTACTTAAAAGAAAGTCCGATCCGCAAAGCCATTGTCCATTTATCTATCCCGATGATGGTAGGAATCTCAGCTACCACGATCTATAATTTGATCAATGCCTACTTCATCGGCTTGATTCATGATACGAATATGATGTCTGCCATTACTTTAGCCATGCCCATCACGATCATCTTGATGGCTGTTGGAAATATGTTTGGTGTGGGTGGAGGAACTTTTATTACTCGACTGTTAGGCAGCGGCGATACTCAGAAAGGGAAAAAAGTCGCTGGTTATTCTTTCTATATGAGTATCATTCTTGGTGTGATCATTGGAATCACAGCGATCATCTTAATGACGCCTTTCGTTCATTTACTTGGTGCTGATGAGCAAACGCTGCTTTATACGAAGCAATATTCAACGATCTTATTTGCGGGTAGTTTTGCTTTTATTTTGAACTTTGCC
>Ga0153923_100387_pt1 | contig 14873 bp, 14 predicted proteins | sample TSNJ007MetaG_FD_104682 | JGI IMG/M metagenome (GOLD analysis project Ga0153923, IMG submission 104682) | Attine ant fungus gardens microbial communities from New Jersey, USA - TSNJ007 MetaG | ecosystem: Host-associated > Fungi > Mycelium > Unclassified | place: USA: New Jersey, Brendon T. Byrne... | reverse complement strand
TGTCCGGCACGTGGTGCAGCAAGGCGTTGAGCAAGGTGCCATCGGCGTGACCGGCAGCCGGGTGTACCACCAGGCCCGCAGGCTTGTTGATCACCAGGATGTCGTCGTCTTCATAGACGATGTCGAGCTCGATGTCCTGGGCGATCCACTCGCCCTGGGCTTCCTGCTCGGCAGTCAGCTCAAGGATGGCACCGCCGTGCACGATGTCGCGCGGGCGGATGACCGCCCCGTCCACAGTCAGGCGACCTTCTTTGATCCAGGCGGAAAGGCGCGAGCGTGAGTGCTCAGCGAAGAGTTGGGCGGCGACTTGATCGAGGCGTTGGCCGCCCAAATCGGACGGCACCTCTGCGCGAAGTTCAATTTTATCGGACATGCTCTGACTGGGCGTCGGCACAGCCTTTGGTTTCGGCTGCGCGCTTGTGGTTAAATACGGCGTCTTTTGCCCCGAGGCTTTTCAACGGGGCGCTCATCATAACAGGACGGCCCCGCCCAAGACAGCGGCCGTCATAGGGACGCAAGCCGCCATGCAAGTGAAACACCTGCTGCTGATCGCCATCCTCGCATTGACCGCTGCTTGCTCATCGAAGGAAGTCGTAGACGAAAACCTCAGCGAAGCCGAGCTGTATCAGCAGGCTCAGACTGACCTGGACAACAACAGCTACACCAGCGCCACAGCCAAGCTGAAGGCCCTGGAGTCGCGTTATCCGTTCGGTCGCTACGCCGATCAGGCGCAGCTGGAGCTGATCTACGCCAACTACAAGAACGCCGAGCCGGAAGCTGCAAAATCCGCCGCCGAGCGTTTCATTCGTTTGCATCCGCAGCATCCGAACGTGGATTACGCGTACTACTTGAAAGGTCTGACCTCTTTCGACCAGGACGTCGGCCTGCTGGCGCGCTTCCTGCCGCTGGACATGACCAAGCGCGACCCGGGCGCTGCCCGCGACTCGTATAACGAGTTCGCGCAGCTGACCAGCCGCTACCCGAACAGCCGCTACGCGCCGGACGCCAAGCAGCGCATGATCTACCTGCGCAACCTGCTGGCCGCCTATGAAATCCACGTAGCTGACTACTACCTGACCCGTCAGGCCTACGTCGCCGCCGCCAACCGTGGCCGTTATGTAGTGGAAAACTTCCAGGAAACCCCATCGGTCGGCGACGGCCTGGCGGTGATGACCGAGGCTTACCAGCGTCTGCACCTGGACGATCTGGCCGCCACCAGCCTGGAAACCCTGAAGCTCAACTACCCGAATCACCCGAGTCTGAAAGACGGTCAGTTCGTGCCATCGGTCGCCGAAGCCGACAACCGTTCGTTCCTGAGCAAGGCGACGCTGGGTCTGATCGAATCGCGTCCACCGCTGCCGCCGGGAGAAACCCGCGCCAACCAGGACGTGCAGAAGCAGTTCCAGGACGCGAAAGACGCGATCCCGAACGAGCTCAAGCCTAAAGACGAAAACGGTGACGTGATTGAAGAAGAACATCACGAAGCCGCAGGCAACAACGATGACCGTTCGTGGTTCAGCTACATGACCTTCGGCGTGTTCGACTGATCACACCGGGCGTCACAAAAAAGGGAGATCTGCGGATCTCCCTTTTTCATTGCCGCGCATTAATAGTCTGTGCGCTTGCCGGCTCCTTGGCTAAACTGCCGAATCATTAGCCGAAAAGCCGCCCATCATGCTCCGTTTACTGTTCTGGATTGTCCTGATTTTTGCTGCGGTATGGCTGTGGCGAAAATTCAAGGCGCCCGCCGCTTCCGCCCAGTCGCCCCGCGAGCAAGACGCCGCGCCGATGGTGCGCTGCGCCCATTGCGGCGTGCACCTGCCGCGCGATCGCGCGCTGAACCTTCAGCAACAGTGGTATTGCAGCCAGGCTCACCTTGAGCAAGGCCCGGGCACCAGTGATCGCTGAGGCCGCCCACGCCGACAGTAAACAGGCGCAGCGCCTGCTGCGTCTCTATCATCTCTACCGTTTGAGCGTCGGCATCACCCTGGTGCTGTTGATCTCCAGCAATATGGACAACCGCCTGCTGACCTCGGCCGACGACGACCTGTTGCGCAGCGGCAGTTGGTTGTATCTGGTGCTGAATATTCTGCTGGTGGTGTTCCTCGAGAACACTCGCCGCCCGGCGCAGCTGTTCAGCCTGGCGCTGGTCGATGTGCTGCTGCTGTGCGGCCTGTTCTACGCGGCGGGCGGCGTCGCCAGCGCCATCGGCAACCTGCTGATTGTCTCGGTGGCGATCGCCAATACCCTGCTGCGCCGCCGCATCGGCCTGCTCATTGCCGCCATCGGCGCCCTCGGCATTGTCGCTTCCAGTTTCCTGCTGGGGTTCAGCCAGCCCCTGAGTGCCAATAATTACCTGCAAGCCGGGACCCTCGGCGCCCTGTGTTTTGCCGCTTCACTACTGGTACAGGGCCTGGTGCGGCGCCTGGAAGTCAGCGAGACCCTCGCCGAACAGCGCGCCAGCGAGGTGGTCGGCCTCGAGGCCCTCAACGCCCTGATTCTGCAGCGCATGCGCACCGGCATTCTGGTGCTCGACGAACAACGCCGGGTCCAGTTGGCCAATCACAGCGCGAAAAGCCTGCTGGCGCAGTCGCACCTTGAGGGGCATTTGATCGATGACTACTCGCCGGCACTGGTCGAGCGCCTGCAACTGTGGCTGAGCAACCCGACCCTGCGCCCGCAGAGTCTGAAAATCCCCGGCAACGGTCTGGAACTGCAACCGAACTTCATCGCCCTCGCACAGAGTCCGAACCAGCAAACCCTGGTATTTCTCGAAGACCTTGCGCAAGTCGCCCAGCAAGCCCAGCAACTCAAGCTCGCCGCGCTCGGGCGCCTGACCGCCGGCATCGCCCATGAAATCCGTAACCCGCTGGGGGCCATCAGTCACGCCGCGCAGCTATTGGGCGAGTCCGAGGAACTCGATGGCGCCGATCGGCGTCTGACGCAGATTATTCACGACCACTCCCAGCGCATGAACCGAGTCATCGAAAACGTCCTGCAACTGTCGCGCCGCCAGCAGAGCGCTCCGCAACGCCTGGATCTCAAGCCTTGGCTGGAACACTTTGTTGCCGAGAGCCGCGAACAGGCGAACGAGCGCCAGTCGATTCATTTGCGGATCAATTCCGGGGACTTCATCACGCTGATGGACCCCGACCAGCTCACGCAGATTCTCGACAATCTGTTACGCAATGGCTGGCGACACAGCGCCCTGCTGCATGAGCAGGCCGAGGTCTGGCTGGCGTTGTTCATCGATCCTGACAGCCAGCTGGCGGTGCTCGAGGTGCAGGACAACGGCCCCGGTGTGCCGCCCGATCAGCAGTCGCATCTGTTCGAACCGTTCTTCACCACCAGCAGCCAGGGCACCGGCCTTGGGCTTTATCTGTCCCGTGAGCTGTGCGAAAGCAACCAGGCGCGCCTAGACTTCAAACCACGCCAAGGCGGCGGCTGCTTTCGCATCACCTTTGCTCACGGACGGAAACAAAGTTGAACACGAGCCCACGGCAAAAAATCCTCATCGTCGACGACGAACCGGATATCCGCGAACTCCTGGAAATCACCCTGGGACGGATGAAACTCGACACCTTCAGCGCACGCAACCTCGGCGAAGCCCAGGCGCTGTTGCAGCGCAATGCGTTCGACCTGTGCCTGACCGACATGCGCCTGCCTGACGGCACGGGGCTGGACCTGGTGCAGCACATCCAGCAGCGTTATCCACAACTGCCGGTGGCGATGATTACCGCGTATGGCAGCCTGGAAACCGCGATCAACGCCTTGAAGGCCGGAGCCTTCGACTTCCTCACCAAACCGGTTGATCTCACGCGCCTGCGCGAACTGGTCAGCACCGCATTGCGCATGCCGGCGGCGGGTGGCGCCAGTTCGCCGATCGATCGACGCCTGCTCGGCGAGTCGCAGCCCATGCGCGACCTGCGCAAACAGATCGACAAACTGGCGCGCAGTCAGGCCCCGGTCTACATCAGCGGAGAATCGGGCAGCGGCAAAGAACTGGTCGCGCGGCTGATCCACGAACAGGGGCCGCGCGCCAGCAAGCCGTTTGTGCCGGTCAACTGCGGGGCCATTCCGTCCGAACTGATGGAAAGCGAGTTTTTCGGCCATCGCAAAGGCAGCTTCACCGGCGCGGTCGAGGATAAACCCGGACTGTTCCAGGCCGCGCACGGCGGCACCCTGTTTCTCGACGAGGTGGCGGACCTGCCGCTGTCGATGCAGGTGAAATTGCTGCGGGCGATTCAGGAAAAGGCCGTGCGCAGCGTCGGCGGCCAGCAGGAAGCGGTGGTCGATGTGCGCATTCTTTGCGCCACCCACAAGGATCTCGACGCCGAGGTCGCCGCCGGGCGCTTTCGCCAGGATCTTTATTACCGCTTGAACGTGATCGAACTGCGCGTGCCATCCCTGCGCGAACGGCGCGATGACATCGAAGTGCTGGCTGCGCGGATGCTCCAGCGTCTGGCGGCAGGCAGCGGCCGCGCGGCGGCTCGTTTGCACCCACAGGCGCTTGAGGCGCTGAAGAGCTACCGCTTTCCGGGGAATGTACGGGAGCTGGAAAACGTCCTCGAACGGGCGCACACGCTGTGTGAAAACCAGTTGATCGAGGCCGCGGACTTACGTCTCAGCGAAGGCAATTGCGCGGTCGAGGGCGGCATTGCCGACCTGACGCAGATCGATAACCTTGAGGATTACTTGGAAAACGTCGAACGCAAACTGATTCTGCAGGCGCTGGAGGAAACGCGCTGGAATCGTACGGCGGCGGCGCAGCGCTTGAGTCTGTCGTTCAGGTCGATGCGTTATCGGCTGAAAAAGCTCGGTCTGGATTGAGCCTTTAAAAGATCGCAGCCTGCGGCAGCTCCTACATGGGAATGCGTTCCCTGTAGGAGCTGCCGCAGGCTGCGATCTTTTGCTTTTGCTTAAATGCGCCCCTCTGGCGCATAAGGTGCAGGATCAATAATCGGCGCCCGCCCCAGCATCACATCGGCAAACAACTGACACGACGCCGGCGCCAGCACCAGGCCGTTGCGGTAATGCCCGCAGTTCAGCCACAACCCCTCAAACCCCGGCACCCGGCCGATATACGGAATCCCCTCCGGCGAGCCTGGACGCAAACCGGCCCAATGCCCCACCACTTCAGCCTCCGCCAGCGCCGGCAGCAGCTCGACCGCCGAAGCCTTGAGACTCTCCAGCGCAACATCGGTCGGGGTCTTGTCGAAGCCTTCATGCTCCAGCGTACTGCCGATCAGGATGTGCCCGTCGCGACGCGGAATTGCATAGCGCCCTTTGGCCAGCACCATGCTCGGCAGAAAATCCGCTGCGCATTTGTAGAGAATCATCTGGCCCTTGACCGGCTCGACCGGCAGCGTCAGGTCCAGCGTCTTGAGCAGATCACCGCTCCATGCCCCGGCCGTCAGCACCACTTGATCGCCGCTGATCAGGCCTTTCGACGTTTCGACGCCAACCACCCGCTCGCCTTCGCGCACAAACCCGCGAACTTCGCATTGCTCGTGAAGGGTCACGTTCGGCAGCGCCAGCAAAGCGGCTTTCAGCGATTTGACCAGACGCGGGTTACGCACGTTGGCCACGTCAGCCATGTAGATCGCCCGGGAGAACCCGCCGCCCAGCACCGGCACCGCATCGTGCGCCGCCGAGATATCCACAGCCCGCAGCGGACGGTTTTCCCGCTCGGCCCAGGCCAGCGCTTCGGCTTCATCCTCCAGATCCAGCCAGTACAGGCCGGTGGTGTGCACCTCGGGATCAACCCCGGTATCGGCAAACAGCCGCTCGCCCAGCTGTGGATAAAAATCCTGCGACCAATGCGCCAGCGCGGTGACTGCCGGGCTGTAGCGCCACGGGTAAAGCGGCGAAACGATACCGCCGCCGGCCCAGGACGATTCCTGTCCGACGTTCGAACGATCCAGCAGCACCACGCTGCGCACTTCGGAGGCGAGGTTGTAGGCGGTCAGCAGGCCAATCACCCCGCCACCGACAATCACCACTTGCTGTTGCCTGGTCATGTTTGATCCAACCGTAAAAAAGACAGTGGGCGCAAAAGGAGCCCTTGAGAAGGTATCTCAGCGGCCCCAGCAATCCTTGGTGGTCAGCCCGGTGGTTGCGTTGTTCATGCTTCTGACACCGGTGTTGGTCAGGGTGAAGTCCCCGCACTTGTCGGTGGCCATGGCAGTGCCAGCCTTGCGGGTGGCGGTCAGCAGGAAGGTCTGGTCAGCGATCGTCGGGGTGATGGTGTAGAAATCATTGCCCGTGCTCAGACCGGTGATGCCGGTGTAGACGTTGTTTTTGGTATAGAAACGCTCGAGGCTCTGCGCCTGCTCCGAGAGCAGCGACACCACTTCGGCACGCCGGCCCTTTTTCAGGTACTCGGTGTAGCTCGGTGCGGCGATGGTGATGATGATCCCGATGATCGCAATCACGATCATGATTTCGATCAGGGTGAAGCCTTGGTTGACTCTGCGCATGCCTCAAACTCTCACTTACTGTATTTGTCGCCACATGATACGACGGCTGCCACCGCCGGATTTTTCCACCAGTGTGGTCACGGTGCCACTGGAATCGTTGACGATCTTGCGCGTGGCGCCATTGACGATGGCGTTAAGGGTCGGAATCCCGCCGGTGAACACCACGCCGCTGGAAATCGTGTCGTTGCTGTCGACCACGCCATCGGCGTTGGTGTCGAGCACTGCGTAGTTGAGCATCTTACCGCTGAACGCATCGAGTTCGACCAGTTTGCCGGTGCCAAAACTGGCACACGGGTCGGTGGTGTCGACACTGGCAGTGGTAAACACGATGCGCCCGAGCACCAGACTGGCCTGATTGATCACCCGCTCGCCGGTCAGCACGTTGTTGTACACCAACGGCAGATACCAGCCCTTCTCCCCCGGATAGGTCGTGTCGTTCTGGCTGGTGGTGATGAACTGCCCGGTGCTGCCGGAGAACACTCCGGTCACCGCCTGCGCCTGCAGGTTGCTGACGGTCAACTGGCCGGAACCGCCGTCGGCGTCCCACACCGAATAAAATGCCTGCAGGTCCTTGTTGGTCTTGTCGGCGGTTTCGTTGAATTTTCCGGTGCCGAAAAATACCTGTTTGCCCCCCAGCGAATTGTCCGCCAGCAGCGGCTGCGCGGTGATCGGCTGAGTCGCTCCGCCCGCTGTGGTGAACAGCGGCTTGCCGGAAAACGCCACGCCCCAGCTGTCGGTCGATGTCGTGCTCAGATCGAATTTCCACAAACGACCTTTCAAGTCACCGCCGTAAGCGGCCTGCACCACGTTCGACGAATTGACCTTGAGCTTCACCGACGACAGGCCATTGGTGGTTTCGGTGCTATCGATCACGATCTTCTTGATCAACGATCCGTCACGCACATCCAGCACATACAACGCCGCCACCCCGGAGTTGCTGCCATAACCATTGGCAATGAAGGCGGCCCAGCGACCATCGGCCAAGCGTGCCACTTCCGGCCGGGCATAGGCGTAACCCAGATCATTGAATGCGTTGGCAGTGTTCGCCGTGGCAGGTGCACTGACTTCCCACAGGGCATTGAGCACATTGCCTGCGGACGCGTCGAACAGTTGCAGCGCGTAGAACGTCTTGCCGCCAGCACCGGTGCCGCCGATGGCCACGGTTTTCCAGGCACTGTTGAACTGAAGGTCGTAAACCCCGACCTGACCGTCCACCAGAAACTTGTGGCTGACGCCATTGATGTACGCCGGATCAGCAATCAGCCGCAGCGACGGCAACACGCTGGAAGGCATGTAAGCGTAGCGTCGAGTGCCGTTCGCCGAGTTGATCACGTTGACGAAACCGTCGTTGGCATTCACCACCAGATTGGCATTCATGTTCGCCGCTTTGGTGGTCAGGTACGTGGTGTAGGTGGTGTCGCCCGAGAGGTCTGAGGCGGTTTTGTCGCTGGGCGAGGCCAGCACCAGCGGCGAGTTGATGATGTCGCCGAGCAACACGCTGCGCACCTTGAGCCCGGTCTTGTTGGTGCCCTTGCTCCACTCCACCAGATCGTTGCCGCTGATGCCGGTGGGCAGGCTCTGGCTGAGCGTGGTCTGCTGGGCCGCGGAAAAGTTGCCGTAGGCCAGGGTGACGGCGGCGTTACTGGTGGTGTTCCACGATTGATAGGTCGGTGCGGTCGCGCCCGGCACGATGGTGGTATCGGTGGTCCACAACGCTGCCGAGGTATTCACTGCGCCGGCTGAAGTGAAGCCGAAGGATTTGATCGTGCCGCGCCAGTCCTTGGGGTCGTAGCTGGTCTGGAAATAACTGGTGCCACTGGCCAGCGTGGTACCGCTGGTGACCCCGCTACCGCCGGAACCGGCCTTGGAGGTGATATCGCTCAACGCCGAGGACAGCGCGGCATTTAGGCCCGTGCTATCGGTCGCCTGGTAATACTTGCCTTGCCCGTAAGCGGCGGCGTCCGAGAGCATGTCGTTGTCGGCAGTAAAACCGACGGTGTAGGTATTCATGTTCTGTTTGGGAAAATCCGCCAAGCCCCAACTCTTGCCCGCGAGATCGGTGCCTGTCGAACGCATGTCGATGTCGAAGGCGAACTTGGCGATGTCATCCAGATACAGCGTGTCACCCTCGTTGTCGCCATTGAGGTTGTTGCCATCGTTATTGATGCCGTCCCAGTTCGGCAGACGACTGCCACCCAACGGATCGTTGGTCGGGAAGGTGCGATCGTAGGTCGGCAAACCGTCAGTGATCACCACGCCGTAGTTCTTCTGGCAGCGATACTGGATCGGGCTGGTGTAGGTCGTCGGCGTGCTGTTGTAGTACGGCGTCATGCCGCGCATGTAGCGGGTGATTTCGTAATAGGTTTCCGCCAACGGCGTGTTGGCCACGGCGCCCAGGGCGTTGATCGAAGAAATCAGCGCGTTGTAGTTAGTGTCGGCTTGCGCCTGGGTCACGCCGCCGGAGACCGGTGACAGGTCGCTGATGGCGCGGGCGATGTAACCACCATTCCCGGGGTTGTTGCTGGTGACCGGATTGAAGGTCGACAGGCCCATGCGCAAGGTACGGTTGCTGGTAACCAGCGCGGTGGATACGTTGCGCGCCACGTTGATCCGGTAGTCGTTGGGGATGGATCCGGTGGTGAAGTCGCGGTTGCTGCCGTTCGCCAGCCCCACCAGATAGGCGATGTAGTCCCCGGTGTAGCGCGTGTTGCCTCCGCCGACCGGGTCCGGCAATTTCAGGCACTGCGGCACCAGACTGTTGTTGTAGAAGGCAAAGGCTCCGCCAGAGCAACCGGCAGTCGGCAGGTTTGACAGAAACACCGGATCGCCGGTGATCGCCGTCGAACTCAGGCACAGTCCGAGCAGCGCATTACATTGCCGGGCCGGGGTGCGCGTGACCGTCGGATCGAAGCCCGCCGCGTAAATGATGCTGTTCATGCTGCCGGAATCGTCGATCAGCAGCATCACGTTGGGCGGCACCGCAGCCGCGCTCAGCAGTGGCGAATCGGACGGCGTGAACGCATACGCCGGCGCTGCCAGATACAAACCCAGCAGCATCCCCGTCAACAGCGTCCAGTAGCGCTCAATACTTCGCATAGACACTCTCCACCACACTGCGCGAAGTACCAGCAATGCCGACAGCGGTCACTCGATACAGGGTCGCCGAGGTGTTGCTCGGCACGTTGACTGCGGTCAGGGTGGTGCCGATGTTCTGCACCCCATAAAAGCCGTTGCCGGCGGCGATCCACGTGACTCCGGAAGTCGAATTGAGCCCCGCCGCACTGACCACCGAAGACTCTGCCGGCGGCGCACATTGTGTCGTGCTGGCACACACCGCCAGTGAATAACTGTCGAGCTGCACCGCACTCTCGCCGCTACGCAACGCCGCCTCGGCGGCCTGGAACGACTGATTGCGCAGGCTGACGCTGCCGGCCATTTTTTCCTGCAGGTTGGCGCTCTGCATCGAGGACAGCCCGATCAAGGTCAGCAGCAACAGAAACACCAGACTGACCAGCAACACCATGCCGCGCTGAGTTTTCCGCTGGGCGAAAGTCATCCTCATCGGCCCGGCCCTCATTGCAAGCGGTTGCGCAAAGCGGCAACCACGTTGAAGGTTTGATTGGCCACCCGGTTGTTCGGGTCGGTGAGGGTCAGGCTCAGGCGCACACTGCGGATGCGCGCCGGATCGCTGGGGTTGGCGCTGTAGGAGGACGCCGCGACATCGGTAGCGGACGTCGCCAGGCCAAACATCACGGTGAACGCGCTGACGTTGTTCACCAACACCTGTTGGGTCGGCGTGCCGCTGCCGGTGCCCATGAGGATCTGGTTGTTGCTGAAGCTGTAGATCAAGCGGCGGATCGGAAAGGCGATCTGCCCGCTCGCCGCAGCGCGCAATCCGGTGTAAGCCGTGGCGCTGTTGCGACAATCGGAAACCACCGTCCAGGTCGGTGTGCCGCCATTGCCGCCGACGTCGGCGGTAACCAGTGTCAGCTTGAGGTTGCTGTTGTCCCAACTGATCGGGGTGATCTGCGCCGCGTTGAAATCCCCTGCCGAGCTCGCATCAGTAATCGTGCCCAGACAGCCGAACATGCCGACCATGCGCAGCTCCTGAATCATCTTGCTCAGGACGAAGCGCGCATCTTCCTGCATCGCTGCGGCGGTGTTCTGGCTGACGTAAGTGTTTTTCGCGGCGAGGAACGTCTGCACTACGCCCAGCACGATGATCAGGCCCAGTGCCAGAGCGATGAGCATTTCGATCAGGCCGAAACCACGGTTGGCGTGCTTCATGGTGTGGACACCGGATCGACCGTGGCACGACTGCTCAGAACAAAACTGCGCGTGGTGCCGGTGGCATTCGCCGCCCGTGAGTCATTCCAGTTGATGGTGATGGTGTACACCCGCTGATTGAGGGTGATCGTGCCGGTGGCGGTCGGTCCGCCAAAATTGACGATGTTGGTGGTGAAATCGTAGAGATCCTGATCGCGGGCGACACTGAGATTGCCCGAAGTCGGCGGCGTGACGGTGTAATCGGCAGCGGCATTGGCGCGGATGCGGTCCATCATGTCGTAGGCGATGAAGCTGGCCTGACTGGTCATTCGCGAGCTGTCGGTATATTTCAGCGCATTCACTTGAACGGCTGCCGCGCCCAATATGCCAACGGTCAGAATCAACAACGCGACCATCACTTCGATCAGCGACATGCCCTTCTGTGCCTGTTTGCTCCCTGCCCTCATCCGCAACTTCCACCCGATTGAATTCGTCCGTTCAGACACACGTTCAGCGTCCTGCTTTGCGTTCCCAGCACGTAACTGATGACCACCGCCGTCGACGGCGCCGCCAGACCACCCAGATTGTTGAAATCCAGTGCGGTCACTCCTGAGGGTAGCGTCAGAGTCGCGCCGCTGCTCATCGCTGGAACAACCCGCAATACATTGGCCGGAGTGCCAGTACTGTCGTAAACCGACAGTTCGCCTGTCCATACGCTGCCGCCGGCGCTCGGGCGCAAGCGTGTGGTCACGCCACGATCAATCGCCTCCAGCCGCGCATAGTTGATGGCGCGCTGCAGGTCGCCCATTTCGGTGTCGGCCTTGCTGCTCTGGATCGAGCGGGTGAACCCCGGCACCGCCAGGGTGATGAGGATCACCATCACCGCGACCGCAGCCAACAATTCGGGCAGCGTGAAACCTTTTGTACGATGATCCATCGATGCCCTCCGTTGCCGTCGGCTATACCTGCTTCTACAAACTAGAACATTCAACCGGCCTGCGTCGGTTGATTTGCCCTGCCCGGCGAAAAGGATCGCGCCGGGCTTCATGCTCCACGGAGGGAATCGTCATGCCGCAACAGGGTTTCAGCCTGATCGAATTGCTTATGGGACTGGCGATTGGCGCAATTGTTCTGTCGCTGATCAGCCCGGCATTCGCCGCCTTCACCGAGTCGACTCAGCGCGACCAGGCGGCGCGGTCATTGCTTGAGGGCATTCGCAACGCCCGTACCCTGGCCATCACGCGCAATCAGAGTGTGGTGATCCATGCCATCAACGGCGACTGGAGTCAGGGCTGGCGAATCATTCTGGATATCAGCGGCAAGGGGCCGCAGGACAGCAGCAATCCACTGCTGGTGGAACAGGCGAGTGATGGGCGGACACCGATCGTCGGCAATTGGGCGGTCAGTCGTTACGTGCGCTTCAGCAGTCTGGGACAACCACTGATGCCCGGGCGGGCGTTTCAGGCAGGGACGTTACATGTCTGCTCGGCACGCGAACCGGTCAGCCAGCGCCAGGTGGTGCTGGCGGCGACCGGTCGGGTACGCCTGACCAGCGCGAAGGCTGAGCAGGCGCTGTGCCTGAAGAAGAGCGTCAGATCGAGCGCACGCGCAGCTCTTTCGGCATCGAGAACGTGATGTTCTCTTCGCGGCCGGCCAGCTCATCGGCACCGGTCGCGCCCCAGGCTTGCAACTGCTGGATCACGCCCCGCACCAGCACTTCCGGCGCGGAAGCACCGGCGGTGATGCCGATGCGCTCGACACCGTCGAACCAGCTCTTCTGCAGGTCTTCGGCGCCGTCGATCAGGTAGGCTGGCGTGGCCATGCGTTCAGCCAGTTCACGCAGACGGTTGGAGTTGGAGCTGTTCGGGCTGCCCACCACCAATACCACGTCGCATTCGTCCGCCAGTTGCTTGACCGCGTCCTGACGGTTTTGCGTGGCGTAGCAGATGTCGTCCTTGCGCGGGCCACCGATGGCCGGGAAACGTGTGCGCAGGGCATCGATCACGCGACTGGTGTCGTCCATCGACAGGGTGGTCTGGGTCACGAACGCCAGTTTTTCCGGGTTTCGCACTTGCAGTTCGGCCACGTCTTTTTCGTCTTCGACGAGGTAGATCGCGCCGCCATTGCTGGCATCGTACTGGCCCATGGTGCCTTCGACTTCCGGGTGACCGGCGTGGCCGATCAGGATGCACTCACGGCCGTCGCGGCTGTATTTGGCGACTTCGATGTGCACCTTGGTGACCAGCGGACAGGTGGCGTCGAAAACTTTCAGGCCACGGCCGGCGGCTTCGCTGCGTACGGCCTGAGAAACGCCGTGAGCACTGAAGATCACGATGACGTCGTCCGGCACCTGATCCAGTTCCTCGACGAAGATCGCGCCACGGCTGCGCAGGTCTTCGACCACGAACTTGTTGTGCACCACTTCATGACGCACGTAGATCGGCGGCCCGAAGACTTCCAGGGCGCGGTTGACGATTTCGATCGCCCGGTCCACGCCGGCGCAGAAGCCACGGGGGTTGGCGAGTTTGATTTGCATGCTGTGCCTCGTGTCTTGCGCGCAAGAAATAGCGAAAACGGTGGAAAACATTGTGGGAGCGAGCCTGTTGTGGCGAGGGGATTTATCCCCGATCGATTGCGAAGCAATCGTCAAAACAGTCAACGCTTTCCGGTTCTGAATCGCGGTAATCAGATTTGGGGGCGCTTCACACCCCATCGGGGATAAATCCCCTCACCACAAAAGCCCGCTCCCACAGTGGTTTTGCAGTGTTACTCAGATCGCTTTGACGTTGATGATCTCGACGTCAAAGGTCAGCGTCTTGCCGGCCAGCGGGTGGTTGAAGTCGATGGTCACTTGCGCGTCATCGAACTCTTTCACCACACCCGGCAGCTCAGTATTGGCCGCATCATTGAAGATCACCAGCAAACCCGGCGACAACTCCATGTCGACGAACTGCGAACGCGGGATGATCTGGACGTTTTGCGGGTTCGGCTGGCCGAAAGCGTTTTCCGGCTCGACGGTCAGCGTACGCTTGTCGCCGGCCTTGAAGCCGAACAATGCTGCTTCGAAACCCGGCAGCAGGTTGCCGTCGCCGACCTTGAAGGTCGCCGGAGCCTTGTCGAACGTGCTGTCGACCGTGTCGCCGTTCTCCAGGCGCAATGCAAAGTGCAAAGTGACTTCCGTGTTCTGGCCGATGCGTTGCTCAGCCAATACCTGTTCAGTCATGAACGGCTTCTCCGGTTTTCTTACTTTTGAACATGTCCAGTGCCAGCATCACCGCACCGACGGTGATGGCGCTGTCGGCGAAGTTGAACGCCGGGAAGTACCAGCGGTTTTGCCAGTGCACCAGAATGAAGTCGATCACATGGCCCAGGGCAATGCGGTCATACAGATTGCCCAGCGCGCCGCCCAGCACCAGCGCCAAAGCGACAGCCAGCCAGGTATCGTTGCGCCCCAGACGCTTGAGCCAGACCACCAGCACCGCACTGACCACAATCGCGATCAGGGCGAACAGCCAGCGCTGCCAGCCGGAGCTGTCGGCCAGGAAGCTGAAGGCAGCGCCGGTGTTGTAGGCCAGGGTCCAGCTGAAGTAATCGGGAATGATCACGATCTGCTGGAACATTTCGAGCTTGTTTTCGAAGTAGAACTTGCTGGCCTGGTCAATGACCAGAACCAGCAAACTCAACCAGAGCCAGCTCAACCGTCCGAAACGGCCAACGGCGTTAGGCATAGTGACGAACCTCGCCGGCGCCGCTGATATTGTCGACGCAACGACCGCAGATTTCCGGATGCTCCGGGTTTACGCCGACGTCTTCGCGGCAGTGCCAGCAACGCGCGCATTTCGGGAAGGCCGATTTGACGATCTTCAGTTTCAGGCCGCTGACTTCGGTGGCTACCGCGTCTGCAGGTGCCTGAACGAAAGGCGCCACGCTGGCAGTCGAGGTGATCAGGACAAAGCGCAGTTCGTTGCTCAGCTTGGCCAGGTCGGCACTCAGCGCGTCTTCGGCGAACAGCGTCACTTCGGCTTGCAGGTTGCCACCGACGGCTTTCGCCGCACGCTGGATTTCCATCTCTTTGTTGACCGCCACCTTCACTTCCATGATGCGATCCCAGTAGGCGCGACCAGCTCG
>Ga0153923_100385_pt1 | contig 14879 bp, 13 predicted proteins | sample TSNJ007MetaG_FD_104682 | JGI IMG/M metagenome (GOLD analysis project Ga0153923, IMG submission 104682) | Attine ant fungus gardens microbial communities from New Jersey, USA - TSNJ007 MetaG | ecosystem: Host-associated > Fungi > Mycelium > Unclassified | place: USA: New Jersey, Brendon T. Byrne... | reverse complement strand
GCTCCACCGGGCCGACCTTGAGGTGCGCCGGCAAGCGGTGGCGCAGTTCTTCGGAGTCGCAGTTGGCACTTGCCGCCAGCACGAACGACGCCGAGCCGAGCAGTTTGTGGTCGTGCAACGGCGACACGATGATGCCGTACTGACGCGCTTGCAGGATCAGTTCGATGGCGTGCTGTTCGAGCACCATCGACAGCACCTGACGGATCGCTTCCATCAGTTTGCGGAAGCTCGCGCCCTGATCGGCGTGGGAATAGCGGCTGTCCAGACGCGGGCGTTTGCTGTCACTGGAGAAGGTCGCCAGATCGCCGAGCATGGTCAGCAGCGTGCGATACAACTCTTCCGGGTGCACCTGCTCCAGACCGAGATAATGGCGCAGCAGCAGTTCGGTACGGTTGATCAGTTGCAGCATCATGAAGTCGCCGACTTCCGCACCGCCGACCTTGCCGTTGGAGCGAATCCGCTCGGCAATCGTGTCGCCCCGGTGGTTGAGCATGCTGATGACTTCTTTGAGGCACGACAGCAGATAGCTGGACGCGTGGGCCTGGATGTAGGTCGGCACGAAATCCGGGTCGAGGCTGATCACGCCGTCCGGCGTGGTGTCGAGCACGTCGCAGATCTTCAGCTTCACGTAGGCCTGATCGCTTTGCTGCTCGCCGAGCAACAGTTTGAAATCCGGGCGACCACAGCTGACCTGGCTGGCGGAATCATCGCCGGCGTTGGAGTCGGCCACTTCGGCGTCGTACGCGGTGTAACGCGCGAGCACATCGGACTGCTCCGGACGGCGTGCCTCGATGTGGTTACCGGTGACCAACGGCAGCGCCAGGTAAATCGGCGTGTTACCGGTGTTCGGCGGTACGTCCAGCGCCAGCGGCTCGGTGTTGCCGCCGAGTTCGAACAGGCTGCCGTCCGGCAGGATCCCCGAGGCGGCACTGATCACCAGTTTGCCCATGTTGAGGAACTGCAGGTCGATCTCCAGATTGAGGAAACCCCAGGTGTAGCCACCCAGCAACTGAGTGCGGGTTTTCATCTGGTGATCGTAATAGCGATCGTTGTGCTGGAAGTGCTGCGGCCGCAGCAACATGCCTTCCTGCCAAATGACTTTATGGGTATTCATGTTCAGTCATCCGCCTTGGCGAGCGCTTCATGGGTGTTGCGGATCCCGGCCTGATCCAGGGTCAGATCGGCTTCGGTCAGCTCCAGCGGGGTGACCTGAACGGTGTAGCGCCACTTGGTTTCCGGCAGATCGCGGTACGCAGCGAGGACGCCAACGTAGCGGCTGCCCTCCTCCACGCTGAGCTTCATTTCCACGGTTTCACCCGGGCGCAGTTCGAGTTCCTCGCTGGCCACCAGATCCGGGTTGAGGGATTCCTTGGCGCGCTCGTAGAGGCTGAAGAAATCAGCGTTCTCGAAGGTCACCGGGTGCTTGAGTTCGAACAGGCGCACGACGATCGGCGACGGACGGCCGTTGAGGTCCGGGTTGAGCTGATCGCTGCCGGTCAGTTTCAGGTTGATCTTGGTCACTTTCGAGTACGGCGACAGCGACGAGCAACCGGCGAGCAGCACCAGCACGGTGAGCGCAGTCAGCGTCTTGAAAAAAGCGGTCGAGCGGCGAGACATGCGCATCATCCTTGGTGGTCGGTGTGGAGGGTGGAGATCAGGCGAATCTGTTCTTCGTAGGCCTGGGCGAAATCGCGGGCCAGCAGACGCTCGCTCCAGTCATCGTCCTGACGCAGGGCCTGGTGGTACCGGCCGAACGCTCTCCAGCGTCCGCCCGATGTGGCGATCAACGGCTTGTTGTCGCGTTCGAAACGCAGGGTCAGTTGTTCCGGCGAGAAGTGCTCCAGCGTGCCGCGCACGGCGGCGCGGCTGGCGGTGAGCAAGGCTACCTGATGCGCCTGCAAATCGCGGAACGCACGGGAGATCGCCTGCTCGGCCGGCAAATGACCGGGCTTGTGCGGCTGCAACAGAATCTGCAGCGCTTCGCTCGGATCGACGGCGAATTTCAGCGGGTTCTTGTTGGTGCCTTGCACGGTGGTCTGAGCCAGACGCAGTTCGTTTTTCAGCTCCGAACGGGTGCGCAGGCTCTGCTGCAAACCGCCGATGCTCTGGCGCAGCAGGCGTGCGGCATTGAGTGCCAGGGCTTCGCGGGCGTCGTGATCCAGACCTTTGAGATCCACACCCAGTGCCGCGCCGAAATGCTCCCAGAATCCTTCGCTCTGACGCTCGACGGCTTTCGGGGCCGGAGCAGGCTCGGGCTCAACCGGGGCGACCAGTTCGGGCACCATCAGGCTTTCCATGTCGATGCGCGCATAGTCGGCGCGCTGACGGGAGTCCTCGGGCTTGGCAGTCGGGGCCAGCAGTTCGTCGATTTCCGAGTAGACGCGCTCTTGCTGTTCGATCGCGTTCAACGGATCAAGGTCGAGGAAGGCGTCGTCCGGAATGATGCTGCCGGCGGCACGCGGACGGCCGACTTCACCGTCGAAGGTCGCCGGATCGCGCACCAGCCGCGCACGAATCTCGAAGTCGCCGAGCACGTAGGTGCTGCCGTGCTCGATGCGCACCGGTTCGCCCTTGTGCAGGCGTGCGCCGCTGCCGCCGTCCTGGACGCCATTGCTGCTGGTGTCGGTGAGGAAAAACGTGCCTTCGCGGTAACTGACAATCGCGTGGTGATTGGACAGGTGACGCTTGCGGTCAGGAATGATCCAGTCGCAGTCCTCGCCCCGCCCGATCACGCCGCCGGCCTGTTTGAAGGTCTTCTGGCACAACTCGGTGGGCACGAACTGCTTGGTGTTCAGCATTTCGAAAACCAATTCCATGTTTGATGCTCCTTGCGGTCACTTGCCGCGATTGACCGCTTGCGGATCACCCAACGGGCGATAGTCGTTGTCGTTGAATTTGTAATTGCCGCTGCAGCCGCCAAGGCCGCATAGAACGACGAGGGTCAGCAGGACAGCGTGCCAGTGACGAACAGACATCAGAGGGTCTCCAGGGGTAGACAAAGCACAAAGCGCCGACCCTTGCGGGCGGCGCTGAAATTAATTCTTTGGGTGGTCTCGAAGGCTCTGCATCGGGGCCTTGAGCCAGACCACCGAGGTGAACGCACCTCCTGTGGCCAGTGCGCAATCTGTGGCGAGGGAGCTTGCTCCCGCCGGGGTGCGCAGCAGCCCCAAAACCAGACACTGCGGTGCCTCAGGGAAACCGAGTTCATCTGGTTGCGACTGCTTCGCAGCCGAGCGGGAGCAAGCTCCCTCGCCACAGGTAATCTGCAAGCCCCAAGCAAATAATTGGCCACAGGAATACGGCTCGACGCGGCGATCAATTTCAGATCAACCATCGAAATCACCCAGGTTGATATTCAGGCGCCCGAGGCGGTACAGCAGGGTGCGGCGTGGCAGGCCCAGTTCGCGGGCGGCGAGGGTCTGGTTGCCGTCGTTCTTGCGCAGGCAGTCGAGCAACAATGTGCGTTCGACTTTTTCCAGACGCTCGCGCAGATTCAGGCCGCTGTGGTCTTCGGGCATCGGCTCCATGCGCAGGGAGAAATGCTCGGCGAGCAACTCGCCGCCCTCGCACAACAGCACCGCGCGTTCGACCAGCGCCTTGAGTTCGCGCACGTTGCCGGGGAAGGTGTAACCGGACAGGTGTTCCAGCGCCGCGCTCGACCAGCGCACCGGGTCGCGCTGCAAATACGCGCAGGTCTTCTCGGCGAAGTGCTGAGCCAGTTCGAGGATGTCGCCTTCGCGCTGACGCAGGGCCGGCAGCTCGATCGGGAACTGCGCGAGGCGGTAATACAGGTCCTCGCGGAATTTGCCTTCGCTGACCAGCGTCGACAGATCGCGGTGCGTCGCGGCGATGATGCGCACGTCGATCTTGTGCGTGTCGTTGGAACCCAGCGGACGGATCTCGCCCTCCTGCAACACGCGCAATATCTTCGCTTGCAGTGACAGCGGCATGTCGCCGATCTCGTCGAGCAACAGCGTGCCGCCATTGGCCGCATCGAACAGCCCCGCGCGGTCGCGATCGGCACCGGTGAAGGCACCTTTGCGATAGCCGAACAGCTCGCTTTCCAGCAGGTTCTCCGGGACGGCCGCGCAGTTCTGCACGATGAACGCCTGAGAGCGACGCGGGCCGCAATCGTGAATCGCCCGGGCCACGACTTCCTTGCCGGTACCGGTTTCGCCGCGCAACAGCACGGTGTAAGGGCTGTGCAGGACTTTGCTGATCAACGAGTGGGTCTGACGCATCGCCGCACTTTTGCCGATCAGGCCATAGCCGTTGATGCTCGGCACGCTGCGCGCCACCGTGGCCGATTCGGCCGGCGGCTGGCGCAGACGCTGCAGCAAGTGCAGTTGACCGAGCACGAACGAGCCGAGCTGACCGAGCGAATCGGCAAAACCCTGCAGGTCGACGTGACGGCGACTGGCGCACAGCAGCAGGCCTTCAACCGCCTTCTGCTGATTGACCAGTGGCACGCACAGCAGCGATTGCCAGGCACCAGCGGTGGCCGGCAAAAAGCTGGTCTCGTGCAGGCTGGCACCCAGATCGTCGAGGCAGACCACGCGGTTCTGGCACAAGGCAAACTGCAGCAGTTGCTCACCGTTGTAGTCCGCCGGCAGGCTGGTGGCAGCGCGCGGTTGCAGCGCGCCGTCGAGGCATTCGGCGTTCATCCCCAGGCAGGTGTGGGTAGCGTCGAGCAGGTACAGCTGGGTCAATTCGCAACCGCTCAGCTCGGCCAACCCGCGCACGAAGTCACCCAGCAGCGCAGCACCGTCTGCCGCGCGCGACAGGCTGGCGAACTGCGCCAGCAAGGCTTCGGCATAGACCAGTGGCTGCGGCACTTGAGTGAACATCACACCCACCTCAGGCGAACTCGCACGTCACGCTGGCGTTGCCGTCGAGCGTGGCATGCACACGCTTGAGGCTTTCACCGGTGGCCATTGCGTCGAGCAAGCGGTCGGCCACCAGCGGCAGCACGTGCTGGTCGAGCAGATGGTCGATCAGGCGCGCGCCGCTTTCGCTTTGCGTGCAGCGCTCGGACAGGTGATCGACGAGGTTCTGGCACCAGCTGAAATCCAGCTGACGACGGTTCAGACGCTCGCCCAGACGACCGAGTTTGATCTCGATCAGCTCGCGCAGCACCGGGCCGCCGACCGGGTAGTACGGCACCACTTTCATCCGCGCCAGCAGCGCCGGTTTGAAGTGTTTGCTCAGCACCGGGCGAATCGTCTCTTCCAGCAGCTCGGCGGTCGGGCGCGCGCCGTCTTCGCAGAGGTCGCTGATCTTGTCGCTACCGAGGTTCGAAGTCATCAGGATCAGGGTGTTGCGGAAGTCGATTTCGCGACCTTCGCCGTCGTTGGCCACGCCCTTGTCGAAGATTTGGTAGAACAGGTTGAGCACGTCCGGATCAGCCTTTTCGACTTCATCGAGCAGCACCACCGAATACGGCTTCTGGCGCACCGCTTCGGTGAGCATGCCGCCCTCGCCGTAACCGACGTAGCCCGGTGGCGCACCGATCAGACGCGATACGGTGTGCTTCTCCTGGAATTCGGACATGTTGATGGTGGTGATAAAACGGTCGCCGCCGTACAGCAGGTCAGCCAGGGCCAGCGCGGTTTCGGTCTTGCCGACGCCGCTCGGGCCGACCAGCAGGAACACGCCAACCGGTGCATCCGGTTTGTTCAGGCCGGCGGCGGTGGCGCGCATCGAGCGATCCAGCGCGTGCACGGCTTGCTCCTGACCACGGATGCGCGTGCGCAGGTCGGTGGCGAAACTCGCGACCTTGGCGTTGTGCTCGCGGGCCAGTTGCGCCAGCGGCACGCCGGTCCAGGCGCTGATCACTTCGGCCACCAGACGCGGGCAGACTTCGAAGCTGACCAGACGTTCTTTGACTTGAGCAGCGGTGAGGGCGCTGTGGGTCTGGTGCAGTTCGGCTTCCAGCGCTTCGACGCTCTGGCCTTCCTCGACCTCGGCGGCGATGGTTTCGATCACCGTGCCTTCGGCGTCTTCTTCAACGCTGACGGTCGGCTCGACGGCGGCGGCTTCGCGGGCCTTGGCCAGTTGCTGACGCAGTTCCAGCAGGCGCTCGGCCAGTTGCTTCTGCTCGGTCCACAGGCTTTCCAGGGCGACCATTTCGCTTTCGGCTTCGTCCAGCCGCGCTTCCAGTGCGTCCAATGCTTCGTGGTCGATCAACAGACCGGCCTCGGCATCGCGACGCAGGGCCTGACGCTGACGGCCACTTTCGGCCAATTCGCCACGCAGGCGTTCGAGGCTTTCCGGGGCAGCGGCGAGGCTGATGCGCACGCGGGCACACGCGGTGTCGAGCACATCGACGGCTTTGTCCGGCAGCTGCCGACCGGCCAGATAACGCGCCGACAATTCCGCCGCCGAGACCACCGCGTCATCGCGCAGGTAGATGCCGTGGCTCTTCTCGTAGACCTGCGCCAGACCACGCAGGATGGTCACCGCTTCGCTGACGGTCGGTTCGTGCAACTGCACCGGTTGGAAACGCCGGGCCAGCGCCGGGTCCTTCTCGAAGTATTTCTTGTACTCGGCCCAGGTGGTCGCGGCGATGGTGCGCAGTTCACCGCGAGCCAGCGCCGGTTTCAGCAGGTTGGCCGCGTCGGATCCGCCGGCATTGCCGCCCGCGCCGATCAGGGTGTGGGCTTCGTCGATGAACAGAATGATCGGCTTCGGCGAGGCTTTGACTTCGTCGATCACGCCTTTGAGACGCCGCTCAAACTCACCTTTGACGCTGGCACCGGCCTGCAGCAGGCCCATGTCCAGAGACATCAGCTCGACGCCCTTGAGCACCTGCGGCACTTCACCGGCCGCGATGCGCGAAGCGAGGCCTTCGACGATGGCGGTTTTACCCACGCCGGCCTCACCGACCACGATCGGGTTGTTCTTGCGCCGACGCGCGAGGATGTCGACCATCTGCCGGATCGCGCCATCGCGGCACAGCACCGGGTCGAGTTTGCCGTCACGCGCCTGCTGGGTCAGGTTGTGGGTGAAACGCTGCAGCAGCGATTCGCCTTGAGCGGCAGGCTTGCCGTTGGCCGCCGGTTGCTCCTGTTGCGACAGGGCAAATTCCTTCAGGCGATCAATGTTCAGCTTGGCGAGCAGCGGCTGGTAACGGCTGCCGGCGTAGCGCATCGGGTTGCGCAGCAGCGCAAGGATCAGCGCGGCGTCTTCGACCTGGGTCTGGCCCAGTTCGAGGTTGGCCACCAGCAGCGCGTCTTGCAGCCACTGCACCAGTTCCGGGGCGAACACCGGGTTGCGCGAGGCGCTGTGTTCAACGCGAGATTGCAGCGCGGCGCTCAGTTCACCGGCATCGACGTCCGCATCCTGCAACGCACGCGAGAGCAAACCGTTCGGACGCTCCAGCAGCCCCAGCAACAGGTCTTCGACGAGGATCTTGCTGCCGCCACGGGCCACGCAACGTTCGGCCGAACGCTCCAGATCACGACGGGTTTCGGCGTCCAGCGCCTGGATGAGTTGTTGCAGGTCTACGTTGATCATGGCTCACGTCCTTAATGAATTTTGCTGCCCAGGGTGACCACGCCGTCTGCTTTTTCGCAGCCCAGCCAACTGGTCCACCCCAGGCGACAGTCGTTCTTCTCACCAATGCGCAGTTCGGCTTTCTTCCGGGCGCAGCACCAGGCGAATGTCGTAATCGAGCGGGTCACGCAAGGTGAACCGCACCAGCGCGCACAGCGGCTGGTAACCGAAACCGATCGGCAGGAATTCGTGGAATCGCTCCCAGTCGAGTTCGGTGATGTGAATGCGGAATTTGCCGCTGCGGTCGCGCACCTGCTCGCCCAGCACCAGGTCTTCACCGAGCAGGCTGTTGGCGCGACCGAGGCGGTTGCGCTGCTCGTCGAGAATCTCCACGCGGCGCTCGATGCACTGCTCGATGACCAGGTCTTCGTGCTTGAAGTAGTAACGCAGCACCGCTTCGATCAGCGCCGCCGAGTGCGCTCGCAAGCTGAGCAGACCGAGGTACGGCAGCAGGCGCTTCCAGTTCAGTTCCTTGGCCTTGCGGATCTCGTCGCCACCCAGACCGATCAGCGCAAACAGCTGCGACGAGAACGGGTCGATCGCTCCGCTCTGGAAACTGGCGCGATAGCGGTACTTGCGCCAGATCGGCAGCATCAGCCGTTGCAGGCGATGGTGGAACAGGTCGAGGAAATTGCGCGTCGGGTTGCCGTCCTCGCTGTCGCCCAGTGCCTGTTCGCCATAGAACGCCGGCAGCGGCGAACCGGAGCCGACCAGCCCGATCAGGTTGAAACGCATGCGCGCGCGCATCTGCCCGTGCTCTTCGAAAAACTCCACGCGATCGACGTCGCTGCGCGGAAAGCCCAGGCTCGGGTTGGCCTGGAACTCCACCTGATCGTACAGATCGTCTTCGCTCAGGTACGGGTGCGCCTCGCGCAGCCGGTCGATCACCAGCAGCACGGCCTGAAACAGCGAGTACTCGCGTATTACCTTGGTCAGCCCGCTTAAAGCAGGGGCTGCAGGCCCATACGTGGTGTCCATTGGTACACCTCTCCCTGTGTGCTTTTTACCCGCAGCTCGTGGTACGAATTGAGACTGGCGTAAAGCGCGAAAAACTCGTTGAGAACCGAGGCGAAAACGAACAGATCGCCTTCGCCGATATACCCTTCCGGGTCGATGGTCAGTTCGGTGCGCAGACCGCGCACCGGCAAGCCACGGTGCAGCCGGTCGACGTGGTGGTGCTTGATGTGCTTGAGGCCGCCGAGCAGGCGTTTGCTGACCTTCTCCGCGTGCTGGTCGTAGTAGCGCGGCAGGTCGTAGGTTTCGAGAATCACCTTCAACGCGTTGACGTCGGCCAGCACAGATAGTTGAGCGACATGTTGCTGATCAGCTTCCACAGGAAGTCACGGTTCAACGGCGGCGCAAAGCTCGACGTGGCCGGGGTGATGTTGCGGAAACTCAGGAACTCCGGGGTCTCTTCGCAGGCCATGCAGATGTCGCCGAGCTTGAGCTTGCGCGGCAGGTTCTGGTTGGTGCAGATCAGCTCGATCGACAGGGTTTCGTGGGCTTCGGTGTGGCGGATGCCGAAGCTCAGGTAGGTGTCGAGGCCATCATGCAACAACGACGAACGCTGGCGGATGCTGTAATGCGGACGGCTGTTGGGCACGTCGAAACTCGGGTCGTGCTCGAACGATTCGAACGGCACGTACTCCTGATAACCGAGGCCGCCGGGCTTCCAGCCGGTGACGGTTTCCACCGAAAACACGCCGCAGTTTTCCAGATCGTATTCCGCTGGCAGCAGCAGGTATTCATCCTGTTTGCCGTCGAGGCGGATCGGCAGCGCATCGTGGGCGAACAGGTTGGCAATCGGCGTGCAGAACAGCTTCACGTTATCCAGGGTCGGCCGCATGCGCATGATCCCGCTCTTGCGGATATCGAAGCGCAACTCCAGGCCGCGCATCTGCTTGAGCGTGTCTTCCGGCAGCGCCTTGAGGATGTCCAGACCGTTGACGTCGACGAACAGGAACTTGTCCTGGAAGGCGAAGTATTCTTGCAGGTAGCGATAGCCACGGAAGGTGTTCAGCGGATACGGGATCAACGCTTCTTCTTCGGCAAAGCCCACCGGCTTGACCCGGTCACCGGGAATCTTGAACGCCATCGGCTTGCCCGCCACGCCATCGATTGGCTTGCCGGCGCCGTCGAGCGGGATCAGCTCGATGCCTTCCAGGTTGCGCAGCAGGCTCAGGTAGAGCATCTGGCTGATGTAACGTTCGCCGGCAAAGTGCAGGCGCAGTTTGCTCAGTTCCAGCTCACCGAGGTGACCGTCGGCGCTCATTTCCAGACGCAGGCTGAGCAGCGAGCCGTCGCCCTTCACCGAGTAATTCAGCGCGGCCAGATCCAGCGGCAATACTTCGGTCGGGTAGCAGGTGCGGAAACGGCAACGCACGTCTTCGATCGGTTTGCTTTCGATCGGCGTATCGCGCTCGACCACCAGCGCCGGCCCCGACCGCTTCAGCGGATCGAACTGCAGAATGCTGAACGCCGGCAGCGGGCGCATGTAGTTCGGCCACAGCAGCTGCATCAGCGAATGGCTGAGCTCCGGCAGTTCGTCATCGAGCTTCTGCCGCAGACGCCCGGTGAGGAACGCAAAACCTTCCAGCAACCGCTCCACATCCGGATCCCGCCCGGCCTGCCCCAGGAACGGCGCCAGCGCCGGACTACGCTCGGCGAAACGGCGACCGAGTTGGCGCAGTGCGGTGAGTTCGCTTTGGTAGTAGTGGTTAAAGGACACGGGTTACCTGCCTGGTAGTGGAACTCATGGAATAACTGTCCTGCGGATTACGCTTGATGTCCGACCTGATCATTGGATTGCACCTGCAGGCTGACTTGGCTGAATGCGACCTGCGATGTTTCGCAAAGCCCAACGCAACTCGATGACTTGAGTGGTGAGGATCGCCAGCAACGTGACGCAGCCTTGAGCTACGCCATAAAACAGGGCTCTTAACGGGTTGTCGGGTAGCATCCAAAGCAGGATGAAGCCCACCATCAGAAAAAGGATGGCCAGCTTGGCGACCAGACCTGGAATCAGCGCAACGATCAGGTTGACGCCCAGAAAAATGTAAAACAGTGCGTAAGTCGCAATGCCGATGGCGACACCATGGGAGGTAAATCCGCCGTTAAAAAGCCTGTAAGCATGCACAACCGCGTCATTCAAAAATGCATAAGCCACGCATCCGAGGGCGTGGATTAATAGGCATAGGGCGAGACGAACGTAGCTGTTCATACTGCTATCAATTTTCCAGAATCTCGTAGGGTGTATTACTGATGAACATATTCAACCAATGGCTTTCCCATTGAGGCATCGCTATCTCGAAAGTTTTCTTACTCTTATTAAAATATATCCATGCAATACCGACAGTTGACTCATTCTCTGACGCCCTCATGTCCAACGACTGAGTGTCATACAATGGGGTACGATAAACTTCTTGCGGATTTTGCCTGTCAATAACTCTCAAATAGGCCATTCCACCGAGGGTAAGAATTTTTCCAACCCGTACGTTTTCCATAACGTATCGACCGGAAGGGCTGATTACCGTCGAACTAGCAGGATAATTCCGCATGGCAGATACAACAAAAAATAATGAAACAGAAAACACCACAAACAATACAGCCACACAGGAAGCTGCCTTCCTGTGCTTATTAAATATCAAATAATTCAGCCTAGCCATTATTTATCACCCTCACTTAATGACTCGACAACGTACGATGTATTGCTCACAAAATAATTCATCGCACGATCTTCCCAGCGGCGATCATGAAAAACAAACATCTTCTCAGTCGTAAGAAATTCTATATTGGGAACACTTACCCTTCCCTTGCTTTCTTTCACCTGCAGGACCAAGAGCCGGGTTGGATACAGAGGACTACGGTAAATATACTTAGGCGCATCTTGATCGATAATTCGCAGATAAGAAAGATCTTCCCCGAAAAAGAGAGACGGAAAGTGTACGCGCTCAACAATATACTGCCTGGAGTCAGTCAATTCGATAACATCTGGACGCCGCACAGAAAGATTATCGACAAACAAATAAAACCATAGCGCCCCGATTATCAGGGTCGCTGACAAAATCAGACCTGCGGTTTTGAAACGCATTTATTCAACTACCTTGATTAAAACAGGCGGAGTTACGTCCTCATATAAAATATCGGAATACACGGTAAAATCTCCGCCTTTTCCGTGTGTCGCCCGGTACTCCACAAAGTCGCTGTTTTGGATCAAGTGATAACGTTTACCGTCTATATCCTTAAATAGAGCCTGTACGTCCTCCCCGCGCATTGCAGCGGTTCTGGCCATTTCTGCTTTACCCACCGCTGCGAGAAAATTAGCCCCATTGCTTGTTACTGGATCAGCTACACCATCATAGTTCCAATAACCCAAAGGTTGACTGAAACGGTTACCTACATCGCTGAAGTCGTAACTATCATCAACGTAATACCCTAGACGAGTAACCAGAAAGCTGATTTTTCCTGAAGCAATAATAATTTCACCTTCGGCAATCACCCTCATATTGAAATTTGCAAGGGCACCCCTCAGCTCATCCAGCAGGAAAATATTAGCATTTGAGGTCTGAATCGGGATTGTATTGGTATACCCAAACTTCTCAGCGTCTCTTGCACTTGCAAATTTTTGCTGATAGGCACCGTCGACTTTACCCGCAAACTTCGTAGGAAAATCATTACGCATTCGAATCAGCGCATTCGGACTATTCCATTTCAGCTTCAGCTCTTTAAATACCTTATTGGCGCGCTCAAACTTTAACACCCAAGCCATTTTTACAATCGAACTTTCTACATAGGGGTCGAGCGGCTCTTTTTTATGATCCTTGGTGAGTTCATCCATCCCACCATCTGCGGTGGCCCATGGTTTACCTTTGAACCAATAGCGCATTAAACCGGCAGCAACAGGCCAGTTTATTTTGTCCATCGCCCCAGGGATGTCTGAGACTGAAAATCGACGTGCAGTTGCCGTCTGTCCAGTCTTATTACTCGCCGGCGACAGCGTCGCAGTTACTGTTGTATTTGCCATTTCAACATCCCTGTCACTGTTACTCGCCCGCCCTGCCACAGACGGCGGAGAGCCATTCTGTGCATTCTCAAGCGATCGCCACTTTAGTTTGCTGTTCAATGATCAGCTAAACAGGTTCGGCAATATCCGAATGGATCATCTTTGTCTTGCCATCGGCGCCTGTAATACCGGTCACGGTTTTTCCGGATGCTGTTTTCAATGTGTATTCGATTCCGGACAACGGTTTTCCGGTGTCCTGACAATTGATGACGAAGTGCTCATTGAATGGCCAACTGAGCTCCACCGGTAACGGCGGCACAAACGGCGCCGGCGAATGCGAATTGCCGATAATCACCGTCCCGGAACCGGCGGTGACCTTGTTGCCGTGAGCACCAACCGAACCTACGGTCGCAGCCGGTTTTCCGTTGATCAAAACCGTGGTCGCCAGATCGCCAACCAACGCACCACCACACGCCGAAGCATCGCCTTGGCGGGCGGCCGCGAGGCCGTCGAAGAACACGTCGCCGGAACCGGCGGCGATCGGGTTGGTACCGTGGCCTGGGAGTGGGCAAGCGGTGGGGTCGGATACGCGTGCTGCGGGTTTGCCAGACATCGGGAATCTCCTTAGGTGACCTTCACTTGACCGCTGCCATCCAGGCGCGCGGAAAAACTGACCTGACGCTTGAAACCCTCGACTTCCAGCAGGCCTTCGATGCTGAAGGCCAGCCGCAGCTGGTCGTGGTCACGCGGCAGGGAAATGACACGCACGTTGCTCAGGCGCGGCTCGTAGGCTTCGATGAAGTTTTCGATGGCCAGACGGGCCTGACTCAGGGAGTCGTGCAGGCTCAGACGCATGTCATTGAGATCGGGCAACCCGTAGTCGGCCAGCGTTTGCACGCTGCCGGCCCGGGTGCTGAGCATTTTGGCCAGATGGGCAGCCACTGACGCCATGGCACAAGCCTCGAGGCTGTTGCCCTTGCGTAGTTGCGCGTCGCCGTTGAGGCGCTCGAACAGGCTGCCGTATCCGTCCATGAGTCGCTCTTACTCTTTGTCCAGCTTGCCAACCAGCGACAGGGTGAAATCGGCACCCATGTACTTGAAGTGCGGACGCACGTTCAAGCTGACGCGGTACCAGCCCGGCTCGCCTACAACGACGCTGACGATCACATGCGCAGCGCGCAGCGGACGACGACCACGCACTTCGGCGCTCGGGTTTTCCTGGTCGGCCACGTACTGGCGGATCCACTTGTTCAGTTCCAGCTCGAGGTCGGTACGCTCTTTCCACGAACCAGTTGCTCGCGCTGCAGCACTTTCAAGTAGTGAGCCAGGCGGTTGACGATCATCATGTACGGCAGTTGGGTGCCGAGCTTGTAGTTCAGCTCTGCCGCCTTGCCTTCTGCGCTGATGCCGAAGAAACTTCGGCTTCTGCACCGAGCTGGCGGAGAAGAACGCCGCGTTGTCGGAGCCTTTGCGCATGGTCAGGGAGATGAAGCCTTCCTCGGCCAGTTCGTATTCACGACGGTCGGAAACCAGAACCTCGGTCGGGATCTTGGTTTCGATTTCGCCCATGCTTTCGAAGTGGTGCAGCGGCAGGTCTTCAACCGCGCCACCGCTCTGTGGGCCGATGATGTTCGGGCACCAGCGGAATTTGGCGAAGCTGTCGGTCAGCTTGGTGCCGAACGCGAACGCGGTGTTGCCCCACAGGTAATGCTCGTGGCTGTTGGCAACGGTTTCCTTGTACACGAACGACTTGACCGGGTTTTCTTCCGGGTCGTACGGGTTGCGCAGCAGGAAACGCGGCACGGTCAGGCCAACGTAACGGGAGTCTTCCGAAGTACGGAAGCTCTGCCATTTGGCGAATTGCGGGCCTTCGAAGTGGTCTTTCAGATCTTTCAGATCCGGCAGACCGGTAAAGCTTTCCAGACCGAAGAATTTCGGGCCGGCCGCAGCGATGAACGGCGCGTGGGACATGCACGAAACGCTGGCCACGTACTGCATCAGTTTCACGTCCGGCGAGCTTGGGGACATGAAGTAGTTGGCGATGATCGCGCCCACCGGCTGACCACCGAACTGGCCGTATTCAGCGGTGTAGATGTGCTTGTACAGGCCCGACTGCATGACTTCCGGCGAGTCTTCGAAATCGTCCAGCAGGTCTTCTTTGGAGACGTTGAGGATTTCGATCGATGTTTTCGCGGAAGTTGGTGCGGTCGACCAGCAACTGCAGGCCACGCCACGACGATTCCAGTGCCTGGAAGTCCGGGTGGTGCAGGATCTCGTCCATCTGACGGCTGAGCTTGGCATCGATCTCGGCGATCATGCGGTC